>Ga0326513_10000505_pt1 | contig 33124 bp, 28 predicted proteins | sample 2_2465_0518_D_FD_203654 | JGI IMG/M metagenome (GOLD analysis project Ga0326513, IMG submission 203654) | Bovine rumen microbial communities from UC Davis, California, United States - 2_2465_0518 | ecosystem: Host-associated > Mammals > Digestive system > Stomach > Rumen | place: USA...
CCGTCATAGCTCTTCTCTAAAAGTCGCTGTTCCTCTGCCGTAAGTTCACGTGGAGCAGGTGCACCTTCTACCGGATTGTTATAGAGATCATATACCGCCTTGATACGTTCAAACAGCTGTTTATTAAGGCGTACATCATTTGCATGTTTTGTGAGAATTGGCTGTAGTTTCTGCGCGAGCGCATCCATCTCGTCGTTTGTCTCTGCCGAAAGCAGATTGAAGAAGACTGTGGAAACATTGTCAAGCAGGTCATAATAGCCATTATCATCCTCTGTATCGATAATCGTATTGTCGAATGTAGGAGGCTCGGGATTATTAATGAGCTTATCAATATGTTCATCATCACGACGGATGCCTTCCATGAAGGCTTCCTCGTAATGCTCCATCTTTATAAGGTTGAAAGGTGGAGTTTGATGTGGGGTTGTATATTTCTCAAAAAATGGATTAACCATAATTACTATTTTACGATTTACTATTTACAATTTTGTTCACAACAGCTGCAACATCGGAATTTCTATAATAGTGCGCCTGACTATCAGCAGCTGTTTTTCCTCAAGGCGGTGAAGTGCTTCCGACACCTCCAAGCGAGAACATCCTAATTCCCTCGCCAGGACTGTCATCTTTGTGCGAAGCTGTTTCTGTCCGGCAGGATAGATGCATCGGTCCTTGATGAATCTAATGATTCTCTTTTCTATGTCTTCACTCATCTGATGCCAAAGTCTTCGTGAGCTTCTCTGACTCTGCGTGGCAATGATATTCATCAGATTAAGACGGAATGTCATTGACAGTTCCATAAGTTTCAGTACCGTCGGTTTTTCGATCCTTATCACTTCGCAATAGGTCTGGGCACAGAATGTTGACGTATAACGTTGTTTGATACCAAAGATATGCTCTGGCTGGATAAGCAACGGAGCCTGAAGGGTTTCATCAATCTGATACGAATGGTCATCGCTTCTCGTAGATGACATTACCGTTCCCCTTGCTACAAGAACCAAGGCTGTACACGCTTCATTCTCAGATGCAAGGATCGTTCCACGCCGGGCATGAGTGTCTCCTATCTGCACATCCTGCTCTATATCCGCAAGCTCGCTACGTCCCATTCCCAAGAACAGTGGCAGTTGCAATAATGACTGGAGATCGTAACCCATAGGCCTATTGTGCTATCTTATCCTTTAATGCAGGCGAGAACCATACTTGATTCTGACCTTTCTCATCGCTATAGATGAAAAACACCATCATCTCAGGATGACGCTCAAGTACTTTTTTCGACTTTTCCAGTCCCAAGACCATAAACGAGGTGGCGTATGCATCAGCCGTGGCACAATCGTCCGCAATGACAGTCGCAGAGAGAATACTATGCTGTACCGGGTATCCTGTCTTAGGATCAATGGTATGGGCATATTTTCTGCCACCCTTATAGTAGAAGTTACGGTAGTTACCACTCGTAGCCATAGCCTTGTCAGTCACATTGATGATAGTCTGCAACTCATTGTTTATGCTCAGCGAGTCATCAGTAGGTTTTGTCACACCTATCCTCCAAGGCAGTCTATCAGGATTGATTCCAGAGGTGACAACCTCACCTCCTATCTCCACCATGAAGTTCTTGATACCATACTTGCGAAGGAGATTTGCCACCACATCAACACCATACCCTTTGGCTATTGCAGAGCAGTCAAACATAACGCGCGAATCGAACTTCACCACCTTACCGTCCTCAAGTTTCACCTTATGCAATCCTACCACCTGACGAAGACTGTCAATAACCTTTTCATCCGGGTTGACACCATTCTTGAAACCAAAGCCCCAAGCATTGACAAGAGGCGCAACAGTGATATCAAAAGCCCCTTCCGTATCTTCATTGATTCTTAGAGCCAGGCGGAACACATCAAGAAAGAAATCGTCAAGAACCACATCCTCATTCCTGTTGACATGGGTGATGATGGATGTATCATTAAAAGGCGACAAAGAGGCATCCACATCGGCAAGTACCTTCTCTATGTCAGCCTTATGGTCATCAGCACACTGGTATGTGATGTTATAGGTCGTGCCGAAGATATAGCCGGAATTATGCTGATATGGCACATTCTTATGCCCCAACATAAAACCTATGGCAACTATCACAGCAAGAACCACAAGTGGAAATAATATCTTTATTCTCTTACTCAAAACGCTAATCTCTAACCACTAAACACTAACTAAATTCCGATGCTCAAGTTGAATGTCCCACCGATATTCGCTTTATCATAACGACCGAATCCCGGAACATACCACATATCACCTATCTGACAATCGGTTGAATTTATACGACGGCGATACCTCACCGTCCAACCGAGATGAACAGGTCCCACGACCTTGGCATCAACTCCGAACACACCCTCTATCCAAGAAACTGAGTTATTATCCTTAATAGAGTAAGGGACTTTTCCACCCCATACAGGATCTTCATTACCTGGATACTCGAAATTAAAATCGAATTTCGTATGGGCAAATCTGCAACCAACGAACACCTTATACACATCGTGCTTGTTCTTCATCACATTGAAGTCACAACCGATACGCCAGTAGGGACCAGACGTTTGGGTTTCGATTCCTGTGATATCATCCTTCTTATGGCAGGCATCTCCCTTACCAAGTTCTAAGACCGGGAAATACTTCCCCTTGAGATTCAGGCGAAGAAACGCCTCGTATTGTCCGTAATCGCTTATCTTTACCGCTTTCTGTACCGCTCCGAACAAGTCAACACCCACCAATACTCCTTGAAACAAGGCCGTGGTATCCTTCGCAGCCTCTATCCTTTTCTGGGCAGAAAGGGTTCCACAAGGAATCATCAGACTACTTAGAAGGATGCAGATAAAGAGAGAAGTGAACTTTATTCGGATCATTATCAATATAATTGTTGTTTATGACGATTGAATCTATCAGCTTATGCGTCGTTGTAGCAGAAAGCACCTCATGATGATAGCGCGGATTACATTCTACACCTTCAAAGACCATTTCATTTGTTTTGGTGATGCATACCGTATCAACCGCAATAGTTTCAAATATCGAATCTTGATCAAGACGCTGAAACTCGAAATAAAGAATGTCTTCTTTCTGGTTATAACTCACAGGCAGTTGCAGCGTAGAAATATCGGTCTTCTTGTTTATCAAAACCGTATCCACAATTTCCACGGTTTTCTTTGTTGAAACCGTAAGATAATACTCTGTGACCTTTATCGCGGTATCATTATCGTTTTTTACATGATCCATGAAACAATATTGGCTTGCAACAATATTATTCATCGAGCATTCAATAGACGTACATCCTGCCACCAAACCAGCAATAGCAGATATGGCAAAGACTACTTTTCGCATCTTATCCCCTCCTCAATCTGATAGTCATTACGTCCCTGAGAAGAACGGCTAATCAAATCACCCAAAAAGCCTGCAAGGAAGAGCTGAGTACCAATCATCATCATAGTGAGAGCGATATAGAACCAAGGACAGTCGGTTACAAGTCTCTGTGGAACTCCATGATACAATGCCCAGAGCTTGTCCGCACCAATACCAAAGGCAGAAAGGAAACCTACAAGGAATACCAGTGTTCCAAGGAATCCGAACACGTGCATAGGCTTTCTGCCGAAAGTACTCAGGAACCAAAGTGTCAAAAGGTCAAGGTATCCATTGACAAAACGGTTCCAACCCATGAACTTTGACTTGCCGAACTTTCTTGCCTGATGATGAACCGGCTTCTCTCCAATCTTTGAAAAACCTGCCTGCTTTGCAAGATATGGAATATAGCGATGCATCTCGCCATACACCTCGATATTCTTCACGACCTCTTTACGGTAAGCCTTGAGTCCACAGTTGAAATCGTGAAGATTATGTATGCCACTCACCTTACGTGCCGTAGCATTGAAGAGTTTTGTAGGGATTGTCTTTGAAAGAGGATCGCCCTGCTTGCGGTTCTGCTTATAACCAGATACGAGGTCATAACCATCCTCTACTATCATACGGTAAAGTTCCGGTATCTCATCTGGTGAATCCTGAAGATCAGCATCCATAGTGATGACAACATCTCCCTTTGCCTCATTGAAACCGCAATAAAGAGCCGGCGATTTTCCATAGTTGCGACGGAACTTGATGCCACGAACATTCTCCGACTTCTCACTGAGTTCACGTATCACATCCCATGAGCGGTCGGTACTTCCATCGTTCACAAAAATCACCTCGTATGTAAAGTTATTCGCCTTCATCACACGCTCTATCCAAGCGTACAACTCTGGCAGAGACTCGTCCTCGTTGAACAGAGGTACTATAACAGATATGTTCATTAAGAGTAAAAGCTAAATGATAATATAATTCTACTTCGCCATAGCACGTGGAGTGCGCCTTGAGATTACTGCAACTAAAAGACTGCATCCAAGACCGGCAAAAAGGGTGTTAGATATCATAGAAAAAGCAACGTCAATCGGACGAAGCGATGACATCACCGTAAACTGATCTTCAAACAACGATTTCTCCACACCATATATCTTCATTGCCTCCTGCATCTCCGGTGCTTCAATATAGCTTCTCAGATTAGCAAGCATCATGCCATGGTCGAAATACTGAAAGTAAATATACATCACAATGGCAAGTATCAATGACGAATAGCCAAAGCAATGCATACTATATGCAGCAGCACGGCGGAAACTAACTCGTTTCTGAACAATATTATCACGATAGTTCCTCACGCGGTAAGCCACGAACACAGGCACAGCAACAATACCTATCATGTATGCCATCTGCCATGCCGTATTAGTGAGACTTGCCATAAAGGCAAAGAACGTACCACACATTATCATGCCAAGCACAGCCCCATCCAAACGGGCAAAAGCCTTCAATTGCTTATATTCCTCTATTGTTATCATTTTCTTATTTGCTATAATTGGCTACAAAGTTACTCATTTTTCAGAACATCACAACATGAAATCACAACATTTTTCTCGCTTTGGGCTATTTTTTGATTTTTTTCACTCGCGCACACGCATTTATAAGGAGAAAGCGGATTTTACGCTTGTTAATTAAAGTTAACAGCAAATCAAATATCCATTATTCATTATTCATTATTCATTTATTTTTACTACCTTTGCACCCGCAAAAAACGCAAGACGGGCAGTCTTGCACGGCCAGCTCCCTTCGAATCCTCCAGGACGGGAACGTAGCAAAGGTAGTTGGTTGTAGCGGCGCGATGTAAGTAGCTGCCCACCCTGCCTCTTTAGCTCAGTTGGCCAGAGCACGTGATTTGTAATCTCGGGGTCGTTGGTTCGAATCCGACAAGAGGCTCGAAACGCAAGAAAGGTATTCCGTGTGGAATACCTTTCTTGCGTTAATTTATAATTTATAATTGACAATTGATAATCATCCCCTAAGAATTTCAAAAGAAATGGGCAATGCCTACGAAAGACATTGCCCTTTTATAAATATCAATTATATTCGCTTATTGAAATGAATAAACCACTCCCATAATCTTCTTGCCGATAGCATCAGCCTCCTCCATTGAGTGTGCCTCAGAATAAACGCGGATGATTGGCTCTGTGTTTGACTTACGGAGATGTACCCACATATCAGGGAAATCAATCTTCACACCGTCAATATCATTTACCTGTGCATCTGGCTGAGCAGAGAACATATCCTTTACCTTTGCGAGGATTGCATCCACATCGGTACTTGGAGTAAGATCTATGCGGTTCTTTGCAATGAAATACTCAGGGAAAGTCTTGCGCAACTCACTAACCTTCACACCCTTATGAGCAAGAGAAGAGAGGAAGAGGGCAATACCTACAAGTGCATCACGACCATAGTGGCTCTCTGGATAGATTACTCCACCATTACCTTCACCACCTATAACAGCGCCTACTTCACGCATCTTTGTGGTCACATTCACCTCACCTACGGCAGCAGCGCTATAAACACCGCCATGCTTCTCCGTAACATCACGAAGGGCACGTGTAGAACTCAAATTACTTACAGTAGCACCAGGTGTATGCTCAAGAACATAATCGGCTACGCTTACAAGTGTATATTCCTCACCGAACATCTTACCATCCTCACATATGAATGCGAGACGATCAACGTCTGGGTCAACAACGATTCCGAGGTCATATCCGCCCTTTGCAAGCTCATCCATGATACCTGTGAGATTCTTCTCCAATGGCTCTGGATTATGTGCAAAGTCACCGTTAGGCTCACCATTCAGGAACTTATACTCCACTCCAAGCTTATCAAGGAGCTTTGGAAGGATGATACCACCGACAGAGTTGATAGAGTCGACAACAACGCGGAAACCAGCCTTCTTGATTGCCTCTACATCAGTAAGCTTAAGGTTGAGGACTGCCTCTACATGACGGTCATCAAAGTTCTCCTCAGAATACTTACCCATGTGGTCAACATCAGCATACTCAAATGCTTCAGCCTCAGCAATAGCAAGAACCTCGTTGCCATCATCCTTTGTTAGGAACTCTCCACGGGCATTCAGAAGCTTGAGAGCATTCCAATGACGTGGGTTATGTGAAGCTGTGATGATGATACCACCATCAGCACCTGCCATAGTAACGGCAAGCTCTGTCGTTGGAGTAGATGCAAGACCGATATTGATAACATCATAGCCCATGCCCATCAACGTACCACAAACTACGTTCTTCACCATCTCGCCAGAGATACGAGCATCACGGCCTACAACAATCTTGTTTGTTGAGTTCTTTGTGCTCTTACGAATAAATGTAGCGTAAGCCGATGTAAACTTTACGATATCAAGTGGATTAAGGGTATCACCGGCAGGACCGCCGATAGTACCACGAATACCAGAAATTGATTTTATCAGTGTCATATATCTTTATTCTTTAATTCTTTCTACTTTAAACTATCCTATACACCTCTTTCGTACGTTATTTCATAATAGTACGCATATATATAATCACTAGAAGAAGCTATCAAGTGCCCCATATCATGAGGAACGATAAGACGAACCTTTGCTATTTCCTCATTCTCATTGACAGGACGGCCAAGCTTTATGTAAGACAACGGCACACACCATCCTTGAGGCACCCCTGTGGGAGAAAGAAAATTGCCATTTCTATCGGTTGAATAATATTTATTGGGCATCGTCCCATGATATCCAGTTTTATCCTCTTTTACACACCACGATGCAATAAATGTATCAGAGTTGTTGAGCACATCTATCTTTTCATAATACTGCTGATCTTTTTGGGGGGCATCATTCACCAAACTCAATCGCTTTGTATCGTCCGTAGTATTGAGATTATACTCTTTGAAACGGCAAATCATCGTTGCACTTTCCCCATTCTTAAGGATGTTTCCGCATCCACGTCTTACAATCTGCATATAGACACCATCGCTAAAATGCACAAACTCATTCTTTGAAACATCGGTAATCGTGTCTTTTAGGAATTCCTCCTCTGAAATCACATTGATTTTCTGTCCTTTTATCTCACCACAAGTCGGGTTATCAATAAAACGTGAGATAGCAGAACGCTCATAGTCACGCTTTTCCTCGTATGTCTCGTAGTCATCTGTACATGAATACATCGTGATGCCAACAACGGCGAGCGTTAAGATATAAAGTATTTTCTTCATTATTCCTTATAATAATTTTTTACGAGTGCTTCTTCGTACGAAGACACTTGCTTTAGCTTGTTGAGCTTTGCGAAAAAATAATGCGTATCAGCCCCTAAGGCTGGCGCACGTCTCCGATTTTCGAGTGCTTCTTCGTACGAAGCAAATAATGCGAGTCAGCCCCAAGGCTGGCGCATGTCTCTGATTTGCGAGTGCTTCTTCGTACGAAGCAAATAATGCGAGTCAGCCCCAAGGCTGGCGCATGTCTCTGATTTGCGAGTGCAAAATTAATAAATAATTACGAACTATTATCACAAATAACAGTTAATAATTAATAATTAACAAACCTTTAGCCTTACAGAATGGAATTATACTATAAAAACATCTTTCCGGGAAGGCTTGGTTAGGCTTTCTACAGCAACTCCGCAAACGCCTTGACTGCCTTCTTCACAATCTTCTCTGCCTCTTCTACAGAGCAGTATAGTCTGCCACCCGAAGCATTCTTATGACCACCACCGTTAAAGAACTGGGCAGCCATCTCGTTGCATGGGAAATCATCCACAGACCTCAGACTCACCCAGATAGTATTCTGCTTGTCGGTATCCTCACGAAGCGAGATTGACAGGCGATGCCCCTTGAGTTGCAAAGGCATGTTCACAAGTCCCTCAGCATCTCCCTTCAGATAGTGGAAGCGCTTCAAGTCCTGCTTTGTCAGGATATAATACGATGCCCTGAGAGGAGTGAGTATTCTCAGTTTCTCATACAGCACATATCCCACAAGACGCAGACGATAGTCGCTGAAATTATTGAACACATTACGGTATATCTTGTCCTTGTCTATCCCCTTCTCAAGAAGCAGACTTATGACATAGAATATCTCCGGACGGCTGGAATTAAATGTAAAGCCGCCCGTGTCGGTCATCATACCGCAATAAGCCGTAACCGCCATCTTATGCGTCATCATCTCATAGCCACCCAACTGATATATCAATCGGAACACCATCTCTGATGTACTACTCATCTCCGGACGTGAGATTGTCAGGACTGTAGGAACATCCGGATCAAGATGATGGTCGATAAGCACCTTCTTGCCTGGCGCTTTCACAAGCATCTCCCCCAAAGTCTCCGTAATGCGCGAAGGCACATTGAAGTCAAGGCAGAAAATAGTATCGCACTCAGCAAACAGTTTCTCCACCAGCTCAGGACGTTTGTCATAGCGCACTATGGTCTCTGATCCAGGCAGCCAATGAAGGAAGTCCGGGAACATATCAGGAACCACCACCGTGGCCTCCTTACCCTGCTGACGTATATATTCCGCCCATGTCAAGGTAGAACCTATCGCATCACCATCAGGGTTAGTGTGGCCGAGGACAAGCACACGCTCAGCCTCGGCCACAATATCACGAAGCTGAGATATTTCAGCCTCTGAAACGAGATTTATATTCATAAAAGAAAAATAGCCCCTCACCTGCCCTACGGGCATCCTCTCCCCAAGGGGCGAGGAAGAAGTTACATTTTATCGTTATAGGGGTTTCTTTTAAGGATTCATTACTATCCCCTTCCCCACCGGGGAAGGGTGCTCGAAGAGCGGGTTAGGGGTCAAAATAATTTATTTGGATACACTCCCTCCTCAACAAGCTTCGCGATGCGAGCTACGGTATCAGGACGATCCTCAGAATAAGTCACACCAAACCACTTACTTGTAGTATCAAGCACCTTGCAAGTTGCTGTGCCGTCATTGATAAGCTTATTCACCATAAGAGGAATGAAGAACTCTGACTTGAGATTCTTGATGTTTGCCTCATCAGAAAGGAACTCCTTAAAGTACTCCTCAGAATACTCAAAGTAGTCAGGAGTGAAGCCCCACATATTCATACTTACAGGAGCATTCTCATCTACGCGAACCCACTCGCCATCTTCCTTGTTGTCAGCACGATAAGCCACAGTACCATCCTCAAGACGTGCAATCTTTGTACGCTCAACACAAGTTGTGAGGTTGCCCTTCTCATCCTTTGAGCAAACACCACGGCTAACAGTTCCGTTCTCGCTCAATGTGTTGCCTACGCGGAAACCTACCATAGCATACTGTCCCTTAGCGCCCTCTGGAAGATCAGCAAGATACTTGCCGATAACCTTGAACGCATCACGGTTATAGAAGTCGTCGCAGTTGATTACGCAGAAAGGCTCCTTGATAACGTCCTTACCCATAAGCACGGCGTGGTTTGTACCCCAAGGCTTCTCACGGCCTTCTGGCACAGAGAAACCCTCTGGCAGAGCGTCAATACCCTGGAAACAGAGCTCGCACTTAATCTTACCCTCATACTTTGAGAGAATCTGTGTGCGGAACTGCTCCTCGAAATCCTTACGGATAACCCATACAATCTTGCCGAAACCGGCCTCAATTGCGTCATATATACTATAATCCATAATGGTCTCGCCGTTAGGGCCCAGACCATCAAGCTGCTTCAAGCCGCCATAACGGCTTCCCATACCAGCAGCGAGGAGAAAAAGTGTTGGTTTCATAAATATTTTTTTGTTTTATACGTTCTTGTCACCAAGTGAAAGGTATTTACTGCCGATGGAATGATTTGCTAAACACAAACACCCATCACCTAACACCCATCACCTAAATATCGAGTGCAAAATTACAACTTTTTTTTTACCTACACAAATTTTAATGGTAAAATGATTCCACATAATAAAAAGACTCACAAAAAATGAATACGGCATTAACGTGTTATTAATTAACGTGAGTTCGATGAATTTGCAACTTCTCAGCATCCCCTTATTTTTTGCCCTGGGCGAACGTAAATGCCCGTGAATTATCCGTGAATTAATCGTAAATTCTTTTATTCTCATGTCAACAATAATAAATTCGCGGATAATTTACGGATAATTTGCGATTAATTCATGTAGCCAAGCGCAGCGTTTATTTTCACCGAACTCCCGTTAAACTGACGTAATTTTACAGACTATCACTAAACTCTGTTCCTCCTATAAACAGCCCTACTTCCTCCGAAGCAAGTCCAATGATAATACCATTATATTACCATTATAATACCATTATAATACCATTATAATACCATAAACTATGGTAATATTAATGTGTTATAATGGTAAGTTTTTGGTGTTTATATGGTTTTATCAAGAGAGTCATGAGGGAAATACCCCCCACTTACAGCCCAAGAAGTGGCGGGGAACGAGGCTCTAATATATTAACGTGAACTCGAAAAAAAGGGAACGGGTTTATCCGATTTATCTAAAAATTAGCGGAATACATATCGCGCCAGCTATCAGAGAAATCAGATAAATCCGCTTCCATTTTTTATAAACCACAGATTTTAGGGATCTCACAGATGTTAATCACGAGCGCAAGCGAGATAATCCCGTTAACCTGTGAAATCTGTGGCCACATAAAATTAACGCGAAATTAATGTTTTATTAATGTCACAATTAATGTTATACGAAGTATAGAAAAAATTACGTTGAACTCACGTTATTCCTCCCATTCTTGGGAACGGACTTGGAACGGTTTTACAACGGACTTACAACGGAGGTAGAACGGACCTAAGGTAGAGGCGAGACAAATGAATTAGAAAAAAAGAATTTTTACAACACTCGTCAACTCGTCACCCGTAGCGCTGCAAGTTACTGTGGCTCTTAACATTACAGCGGTGATTCATTTCGTTCCACTCGTCACCCACTCGTCACCCTCACATAGCATATCAATCTGATATAGAATAAATTGCAAAGATAATTCACTCGTCACCTTTTTCAGGGTGACGAGTGGAGAGAGGGTAAATTACGCATATAACACCCAAATTATCAATAAGATACACGGATTTTGGTGACGAGTCGGGTGACGAGTGGCATAGGGTAAATCAGCGCTGTAAACATCAAAGACATAACAACTTACAGCGTTACGGGTGACGAGTGACGAGTTTTTTCAAAACTCTTTTTTTGAAAGCAAAATTGTAATCTCCACATTACAATTTGCGGTATATCTTTTAGGCTTGCGTCTGTAATTCCTTCATTCAGTCGTTGCTCATTTTTTCTATGCAGGAATGATGTCATGGAAATTCGTACAAGTCGAAACATTTTCCCTGTTTTCCTTGGCTGATTTGAGATTTTTGTTTACTTTTGCATGACATAAGTTCCAATAGTCCGACAAAAAATGGAAATAAACTATAATCAGTATGTTATCACGACAAAATATGTCATAAATAACAACTCTCCAATCATTAGAGTTATACACGAAAAAGATGGAGATTGGCAATTTCTTGGAAAAGAAGAGAATCTTAGCGAATCAGAAGCCATTGTCCTTTCTTTAGGGGAAATCCTATGCTTAGACAATACTCTCCAAGACGTGTTATCCCTACCTTTAGGAAAGCAAGCATACCGAACAAATCCCAAAGACAGTTGGATTATTTATGATATAGATAATGACTGATTAGTACATTCTCAAACTTTATTAAAATGAAAAAATATGTGGTTGTTTTATTCTTGTGTTTCTTTTCGCTAATGACATTTGCGCAAAACACTAACACAACGCTAAAACTGGAATATCTCCCAGAATATCCATCAGAAATAGATGGAGCATGTTGTGGATATTATTTATCCCAAGAGGACTTAAAAAATGACAAACTTCTCATTGCAGATGATTTCATTAGAGCTTATATGATTATAAACGGAAAGAAAGAAGTTCTTTCAATAAAGCAAGGATCATCAAAACACGAAAGAGAATTTTCAAATGCCTCATACACGCTGACCATTACAATTTCAGAACAAACAGAACAGGGTTATGAATCTTTTGCACTAAAAGGAACCATAAAAAATTCAAAATACTAAAGGCGAATCAAAATCATTTCCCTTTGTAGGAAAATGCGAATGGTAAAGCCATAAAATTCTCAAAAAAAATATGTTTCTCGGCATGATAGGAAATTATATCGCACCTACGGCGCTATTGGAGAATGGTGGCTAATGTAACGTGGGTTACACCCACGCCTATGCTATTTCGCCTTTACAAGGCTTTTCCACTACAGGTTGAAAACTTTTCCCTGTTTTCCTTGGATGATTTGAGATTTTTGTTTGCTTTTGCAAGCAGTTCATACAGAAGAAAGTTTAACGACTCTATTAAAAAGAATCCTGAATGAAGAAAAAAATATCGAAGAAATACTTAAACGTATGGATTGCATTTGTCAATATAAATGCAGAAGAAGGCTATAATTTCCCAGACCTTATTGATTCAGAAGGTGAGCCTAAAGAAAATATCATTGGTGCTGTTGCCTATATAGCATTAATAGCTCCAGATATATATGGTGCTCTAGATATATTGCATCGAGGATTACATGAACTTCATTTTAGAGTAGAAACAATATTTGAAATTAGGAATGTATATCATCTTTGTGAATGTGGTGAACTATCTGATAATGAAGAAATAGAAGTTGATTGGCTTCTTAAGTCAAACTATGTCTTTAAAATAATTGATAGATTATGGCCATATAGTTAAATAAATCAATGGCAAAAAATACTATTATGAGTGCAATGTGAATTTTCAGGAATTATTAGATTCTCTTATATTCAAATGCGACAGCATATGAATATATTTTACACAATGTATCCCACACTCAGAGCATGGAGTGTGGGATTTTTCTTTTTTCAGCCTCTAATTTCTTTCTCTCAGCCCTTGCGATGCTTTTACGAAGCACAGGAACTAATAGATTAAGGAACATTCTATGCTTTTAATGCTGTTCATTTTCCAATGATTCCCCCTTGTACCTCCTAACCAAACTCGCTATAGCTCCGCTCTAAAATAACGTGAGTTCGACGAATTTATTCAGTTGTATATTGTTGACTATCATGTGGTTGAAAGAGCTCTGAAGGAGCGATACCTAATAGGGCAGTCCGTTAGGGCTGTTATATTTGTCGATATAGAGGGAATGAGGTCTGAAGGACCGACACCTAAAGTCATAGTTTTCAGGTGTCGCACTTACAGCGCTCCCTTAATCACGCATCTTTCGAATAACAGCCCTTACGAACTGCCCTATTAAGTGTCGGGCTTTCAGCCCTCGCAGTCTTGAATTCGTCGAACTCACGTTAAAATAGTATCTTCACCGACTTTCCACCGACTTTGCACCGACTTTGGTACGGAGGAATGCGAAGGATCATAGGAGGTACAACGGAGGGAAATGCTTATTAGAATGGGTATCCGATGGCGAAGTTCAGACATTGGCCTTTGGAGAAACCGGGGAAATTGAAATATCCACTCTTGGAATCATAGCGAGGATCGTGCACCACAAAGCCCCAGTCTATACGGAGGACAAAGAAGTCGAGGTCATATCTGATACCCACACCAGCACCTACGGCAAAGTCCGTAAGGAACTTGCTTGCATCAAATCTCTTGCCTATTCCATCGCCAAAGATATCATATCCGAGAGATTTCGTTGAATCCTCAAGAGTCCAGACATTTCCTGCATCCACAAAGAGAGCACCATACAAAGAACCGAACAGACGAGGACGATATTCAAGATTGAAAACGCATTTCAAATCACCTACGTTTGAAATATACTGATAGTTCCTCAAAGAATCGGGCAAAGACGATCTACCTGGTCCTACGGCTCTTGCAGAGAATGCCCTTATAGAGTTTGCACCACCCACATAGTAACGCTCGGAATATGGTGCGGAGGTGGAATTGCCGTAGCATTTCAGGACACCAAGCTGAGCATGAGCCACAACAGACGAATGTTCGTCGAGCATCCATGTCTTTCGCCAATCCACATCGAACTTCAGGAACTGCGAGAACGGGGTTTTGAAACAGGTCTTGTCCTTCTCGTTCCAGCTTCTTCCCAGAAGGGCATATCCCAAGGCAATAAGGTTGGACGACTCAGTTATCGTGGCAGAAAGATAGATAGGGTTATGATAGTTGGAAGGTGAGGTATATTTGTAGTTATACTTCATCTTCATAAGGAAATAGTCGTTCATAGACGCAAGGAGCACAGGCGATTTCTTCACCTTCTCGTGATAGTCGGCAGACACCTCTGCCAATCGGTCGAACTCCACGATGAGAGGCGAGATCTGATGTACGGATTGCGATGTTGGCTGAATGGTATATGCAAGTTCACCGGAAAGGATATGCCTTCTGAAGAATCCGCTACGGTTGATGGTCTCACGCGCTACGGTAATCATAGTGGAAGGGGTATTCATCCAACGGCGACGATGTTTCTTCAGGAACGTAGGCATCAGAAGGCGAGGCATTGTCAAGGTCATATCGCCCGAAATCTCGTAGTTGGCACCATTATCACCACTACCGCCAGTCTGGAACTCATAGCTTCCAGCCAGATTGAAGCCTAAGACCTCACCTCCACGGAAAGCGTTTCTCTTTGCAAAGCCGAGACTCGCACCCGGACCCATTCTGCCAGATGTCTTTCCGAGATAGTTAGCCTGTAGGGTTACATCGTATGGCTTATCGAGGATACAGTTCACCGTCATGTCGAGGATACCCGCTCCTCGGCGTTCCTGGCCGTCACGGGTTAGCGACCTCACGGTGTCAGGAACTGTCAATACCGTTCCGTCGGGCCTCAGTTTCTTCTTGAACTCAATGCTCGTACTTGCATATACGCCCTGACCAATGAAACGGTTCAAGGACTCCTCGTAGAGATCCTGAGAGTAGAGTTCTCCAGAGCGCAACTTCATATCAGAAAAAATCACACGACCACGGATAGGCGATTTCTTGCCCTTATAGTGCAGAGTGACGAAACGACGACTTGTAGAGTCGGTTAACTGTTCCTGATTCTGTCTGCGGATATTCACATTTATCTTGCCTATCATCCATTTCTGGGTAGCCTCTTCGGGGAGAGAGTCAGCCATGTGAACCTGAAGTTGCACCTTTTCAGGAACTTTCACGGTATCAGCAAGATATGATGTATAGGACTGATTATAATAGTAATAGCCATGATTTCGGAAGATGGAGGCTATGCGTGAACGCTCGGCATCAAGAGCAGCCACATCAAACGGGTCGCCAACCTTTATCTTCGGTTTGTCGGCAAGAATGAGGTTTACGGCATCCTGCGGGAAGTTATGATAGCTGATTGTATCAATTTTGTATAGCGGTCCCATATCCACAGTATATGCAACCTTAGCAGTTCGCGGACGAGCCACAGTATCGGTCTTGGTTGTCTTTGCCTTGCCGTACACTATGTCGTAATCCACATTTCCACGGAAATAGCCATGATTCTGGAGCACATTCTCGGCAACAGACACGCGAAGTTCAGGGTTCACATTACCCATAAGCACAGGAGCCTTACCGAATGTCCTGCCCATCCACTTCGCAAACCCGCTTTTCTTTCCCTCGCAGGCATTATGAATCCAGAGGGCGTAAGGAATAGTGCGATAGTAGGAAGAACCGAACAAAGCGCCGTTAGGAGCGGTTGCAAGAGCCGCCTCCACTTCTGCCTGTGTCTCAATGAAATGCTCGCTGTTATCGTGATTCTGATAGTCGATAGGCTTCAAGCCTGTGAATAGCTGTTCGCCCGGCTCAAGGTGGGTTGAGCAGGAAGCGAGAAGGAGCATGAAGAGGCCAACGGCCTCTCCCCCCGCCCTCCCCCGTAGGGAGGGAGCCGGAAGGCGGAGGGGGAAGTCACCTATAGCCGCAAAAATCTTTTTTATATATTTCCTTATCTTATTCATTGAGATACTACTATCTTAGAAGCCTCTTCCTTTTGGTGCTGAGGGGCTGGGACTTCAACTCTTACACTATCTACCTGTCGCGCTCCGGCTCCCTCCCTACGGGGGAGGGCGGGGGGAGAGGCCATCCTCCTCATCTCCAAATTCTTATCTCCAAACTGGAAGATATCCCTGAAGTTCTGCAACTTACGTTTCCACATATAACCGGCACCATACTGACCTACATAGCCTTCGAGGAAATCATAAACGGCACGCTTGTAGAAGAGCTGGAGGTATTGGTTGGAGATATCGGAGGTGCGATACTGGAGTTCCACGTTATCAAAGAACGTGTTGTTCTGACCGCTCACATCAGAGCCTGTGGATATCTTTCCACCCACAGAAACAGAGAGGCGGTTGTTCCAGAAACGCTTTGCGAACTTGAATGAGTAGTCGGTATGCATTCTACCTGTCTCGTCAGAGCTTGTCTCCATACCTACCGAGAGGTCGAGAGTGCGGAGAGCAGAACCAGCTATCTGGTTGATTTCCTGTTGGAGGAATGAGCTGAGAGCCGAGTTCATGGTGAAACTTGAGGTGTTATTCTCCGTGAGATACATACCCGTGGTGAGCATCGTAACGGCACGTTTTCCGCGTTCCTCAAGCGTCAGCATACTGAGCTCATCACTAACGTAAGAATCCTCCGGAGCTTCAATGACGAACTCAAGTCCCATGTCCTGAAGGGTCTTTGAGAGTACCACTCCACACTCGAAGAGCACGGATTTCTTTACGCCGTTCTCCTCCACCATAGCCTTGTTCTTCTCCTTCGCCGTGATGCTGAGACGAGGATTCATAATATCGCCCGTAAACTCGATATACGAATCAGGAGATATCTCGAATGTCTTCAGAGGAATTACAGGCAGAGAATACTTCATCTCACCTGATGAGATGGTGTATCTTCCTGTCATTGAGATATCACCACCTATATATTTCATTCTGAGACTTCCGCCTCCGAGAATGTCAAGGTAGTTGGTGTGGTTGGTGTTGAGCCAGCAAGTGACATGGGCACCTTCCTGAACTGTAACCGACAGATCGACAGACATACCATCCACCTCCGGACGGTTCACAACCAAAGGCTCATCGCCAGAGAAGTCGGTAAACGTTACGAGTTCCTTTAGGCGGTTATCGGTTGTGATAGGAGAGTCACGAAGAATATAGTAAAGGTCGCTCTTTGAGAGTACGGTGAGATTACCCCTTACCTTCAATTCTGAAAGTTCGCCGTTTATCCTTCCGAAGAAGTTCACGTAGCCCTTACCATAAGCCTCGGAACGGCGGCTTTCCTTCGCATCAATAAGCAGGAAATCCCTTGCACGCATACGCATGTTCAGGCTGATATGATCAAGGTCGGAGAAGTCTATATCACCCATTATCACGAGTGGCTGATCGTTATTGGCATACATCTGGAAGTTCTCAAGCAGCAGTTTTGAATTGGTGATACGAACTGGGTCGTCATCAAACTTCATCGTTATGCCGTAAGGAACAGAAATGAGAGAAGCTCCCTGCAAGTAGATATCACCATTAACCACAGGCTTTGAAACAGAACCGCGTACCGTGAGCTGTCCTTCACCAGTTCCCTCAAGACCTATAATCTGATCAGGCACGAAACCGTTGGCGATATTCAACGGCAGTTGCTGCATATTCACGTCAAGGCCGATGCCTCCTCCTTCCTCAACATATTCCTCTGGGTTATAGCCACCGACAACACTTGCCACCTCAACGCCATCCTTCAGCAGAATTCCGTCAATATGGTGGGTACCGTCTTCCATAGGCATATACACAAACTCGGAAGATATATTACCTATTCCGCAGTTCTCATATACAAGGTCCTTGAACTCCACCGAACTTGAAACAGAGAGATCATTCGGTGTCTGTATGACGTGGAAGTCACCATCCATAATACCACCCATCTGAGGCATGTAAGGAATTACAGACACAATCTCGGCAAGATTAAATCTGTGCAAAGAAAGCGTCACGTCCTGAAGTGCCTCAAGATTCTCATCATCGGTATAAACCAGCAAACCCATGCCGTCGGCAGATTTCAGTTTAAGGTCGGCAGAGAGTCGCATATTTGGCGAGAACAGGATATAGTTATCAGGATTTACGCTGAACGGCTTATATCCAAGCACATGTTTCCTATCGTCAAGCGAGATGCGGATACCTCGTGTCTCCATCACGGCAAGAGCACCCAAATCCAGGATTCTCTGCTTTCGGGCATCGTCGATTATCAGGTCAACCGATGTTCCATTCGGGAGGAGAGAGCCTTTTGCCTGAGCCGTGAACACATACTGCGGATTATCCTTGCCGTTCTCCACATCCACATTATATCGTATCTGTTCAGAATCAGATGTCAGGACAGCCTTTATCCTATCAAGTTGCAAGGACTCGGTTTTGAGAGTATCAACAGTCATCTCACCATTTATTCCCGTAACTGGCGAGATATTGAAATCTGCAAGAATCTGCTTCACACCTATGTCAAAGCGCTTCATGGCATCTGCCACAGGATTATCCCTACCAAGTGACAGATAGACCTTTCCCTGCGGCAACTTACTACGGATATCCTTCTCACTAATGATATGCTTCTCCCATTGGCGCATCACCTCTTCCATCAGGACATCAGAAACCTTCATCAGCTTCTTATATCCTCCGCTAAGGTCGGCTTTCAAGTGGAAGTCTCCGCAATCTGCTACGGCATGGGTAGTATCTGTACGTGTAAGGAGGTCAATGGTCATATCATCTGGGCGATACGCCTGCACAGAGTCTATGATTGTAAGGTCGCTCAGATTTCCCACCACCTTATAGTACTCGTCCATATCGGTGGCCAAATCAAGATGCGCACATCCCGCAATAGTCAATGGAGCCTCTGCAAGATAGAGACGATAGAGGTCGGCCTTGTTAAGTTCCGTGGTTATCGTAGCATCCACCTTCTTGCTAAGAAGGGCATCGAAACCGATAGTACCGTCAAGAAGCGGATTCTTTGAAACAACCGTTGCATGAGCCTTGCCGCCAGACAGGTCCGCGTCAAGCTTCATATTGTTGAGGTTCCACTTGCTATATGCTAAATTAGTCACGGAAGCCTTAGCATTTATCTTGGTGCGGGAAGAGAACACATCAGTTCCCACGCCCGTAACATCAGCCTTGCCTGTGAAACCGCCAAGTCCCATGCCCTTCACAAAGTGCCCCAAATGTAATCCGTCGGCCTTCAAATTGGCTTTGTAAGCCATTGCCTTTGCGTTGAAGTTTGCCTTACCGCTCAGAGAGCCCTTGCCCTCAGTAGCGCGGAAATCAATGTCATATATCTGACCTCTTATCTTCGCATCAGCCACGGCATGAACGGCAGGTATGCCTATCATCTTCGCCGTACTCTTGTCGAGCATGGTCTTCACAAAGTCGAGGTTATAGGTCTGGGCATCAAGATGAACATCCGAAACGAGTTTGTTGACATCCATGAACTTCTCCGCATATCCGTCAGCTTTCACGAGGAATGCCCCCGGAAGCTGAGCGTATGCGCTCTTGATATCCACACGGTTCATATTTCCGCTGGCAAGGAGTTTAATGGCAAGCGGTTTCCTCGGCCATTGATCCATGAACGATTTCGGCATATCGCCCATACCCATGCCAAGCAGAATATCCTCACTTCCAAGAGAGGCATCGGCATCCACATACACCTTACCCGGATTGATAGAATCCATCACGTTAAGGTCAACAATGGCATTTGCCTTCAGCGTTGAGGTTGCAATATCAGCATTAACGTCACGATTGAGGGCAAGGTCGAAATCGGTCGTGAGTTTAAGGGAATCCATAGCAAGATTTCCTGTCAAGGATTTTACCCCAATACCGCATTTCTCCATCATCTGGCATTGCCTTATCCTCAAACTCATCTCCATGGCATTCACCGAGTCCTTGGCTGCAAGGAAACGCAAGGAGTCTATGCCCAACCCGATATTTGTGAGCGCTATGTGGTTAGCATCCAGTCCTTTAAGGCGAGGCTCAAAGTTGTTGTCATAATATATTGCGCCTTTCTGCCAATCCAAAGAAGCAAGACTATACTCTCCCTTGAATAAATCGAAGAACCCCTGCTTTGCACTCACCTTGCCAAGCACAGCCTTGAACTGAAGCGTATCACCCGGCATGTGTATCGTAGCATCAGAATTCTCTATGGCCAGTTCCTCGGCACTTATCTTCCAGAACGTCTCGCTCTTCGTGGTATCTTCAGGAACAGTATCGCTTAGCTCCACGTTTATATGGGCATCAGCAAGATAAATCTTAGCAAGGTCAACCGTCTCTTTTCCAAGGTCTATATTCGCAGGACTATTTTTCTTCTCCCTCCCTTGGGGAGGGTCGGGGTAGGTCAGACTCAATTCCCCAACCCTACCTTTCACCCTCGCCTCATGCACAAGGTTGGCGGTATTCATCTTCAGGTCATAGATATCAAGCTGGTCGACATTCACCTGACTATCAAAAAGAGGCATCAACTGCACATCCACCACAGCCCTTTTCAAGTCAGCTATAGTATCCTTGCATTGAGGTAAAGAATCATTCGGCTGAATAACCTTCACGCCGTCCACACCGAGATTGAGCGGGAAGACAAGGCAGACGCGCTCCACGCTGACCTCCATTCCCATCTCCTTAGAAGCATAGGCAGCAACGGTCTTTACCGCCCAGTTCTGAATAGGTGGAAGATAGAGTGCAACGGCAAGAAGCACGATTAAAATGAAGGGAGTGAGTACAATACAAATAGCCCACTTCATGTATTTATTCATAAGAATAATCTTTGATTTGCCCACAAAGATAATGCAAAATTTGCACACAACAAAGACTTTTACATCTTTTTTCTTTGATATCCCGACAAAAACAAGTAACTTTGCATCAAAAAGGTGTTGGGTGATGGGTGTTAGGTGATTGCGTATAGTATTTTTGCGAACATCAACAAACCACCATCACCTATCACCTAACGCCCAACACCCAGAATATTATGATTCTAATTTACGAAGACAACCATATCATTATCGTCAGCAAACAGAGTGGCGAGATAGTTCAAGGCGACAAGACAGGCGATACTCCTCTGTCAGAGACCGTCAAGGACTATATCAAAGTCAAGTATCAAAAGCCGGGGAATGTTTTCCTCGGCGTTGTGCATCGTCTTGACCGTCCCGTTAGTGGATTGGTAATGTTCGCTCGCACAAGCAAGGCTCTTGCACGCCTCAACGAGATGTTTCGTGTGGGAGATGTTCACAAGACATATTGGGCTATTGTTCCAAGAATAAGCCCATCTCGGCCTCTCCCCCCGCCCTCCCCCGTAGGGAGGGAGCCGGAAGGCAACAACCATCCAAATCTTAATACATCAGCAAATCCCAATAGTCGAATCGGCTCCCTCCCTACGGGGGAGGGCGGGGGGAGAGGCCGAGATGGGGCTACCCTCCTTACCCACTGGCTCGTCCGCAACGAGAAGCAGAACAAGTCGTATGCCTATGACCATGAGGTGAAGGATTCAAAGAAGGCGCAGCTAAGCTACCGTATTCTTGCCCACTCCGACCGCTACAGTCTTGTAGAGGTACAGCTATACACAGGCCGTCATCATCAGATTCGCTGTCAGCTTGCGAAGATAGGATTGCCTATCAAAGGCGATCTCAAATACGGTTCTCCACGCAGCAACAAGGACGGCTCTATCTGTCTCCTTTCCAGATATATGGAGTTCGTACATCCAGTTAGCAAAGAGACAATAAAAGTCACCGCCCCATTACCCGATGATGCCCTTTGGCAAGCATTCAAAAACGTATAGACAGAATTGTCAATTTTAAGCAAAGCTATGGGATTGTTATTTGTACTTATCATTTGGGCAATTTTATTTTGCATTATATCATTGCCCCTTGGATTGGTTGGCATTAATATCGCCAATTTCTACAGTAAACACAAAAAAGTGGAAGTAAAGAAAACTGCATGGTTCTTTGCTCCTACAGTTCTCCTATTCAGTTTCGCAGGCCTATTCTTCGCAGAGAACGTTGTGTATAGTATAATAACAGATTCTGACATTGGCATAGGCGATTATGCAAGCGCAGACATCAACGGCAAGTATCATATCTATTGGATAGATATACCCAATTGGCAGATTGGCGCAAAAGATAATCCCGTAAGTCTTTTTGGCAATGTACAGGAGATCCTGGAACATAACGACACAATCATTTTTTCAGCAGGAACAGACAACTATTATATCCTTGCCCAGTTGAATCCCAACAAAGAAGGATATACTTTTATTGATGCAGCCTCAAATACTAATGTTCTTTGGAACAAATACACACAGGCGAGAGGCATAGACAGAGATGACGTTTATACCTGTGAAGAATACTATTGGAGATCCAGGAAATATTTCTATATTTGTGCTCTCATTTTTAATATATTCCTATTCATCTATCTTTTCATAAGATTCAAAGAATTCTGGAAGAGCCTATTAATTGAGAAATACTAAATTCGTTATTCCTCCGCTATGAACCCCCTAATAATTCGCTTAAAACGCAAGAGATTTGTGCGATTGGTGCTTTTGAAGCGGAGGTAGTGGTGAGGCATATTGGAGGTACGACGAAGGCAATTTGGGGCGGAAATCACGACTTTTACCTACCTTTCACCTACCTATACCTAGCCAAGGCTAGGTAGGTAGGTTTGACAGCGTGCGCATAACTTACAGATATACAAATAGATACACTATCTATCCTTTACATACCTACCTAGCCAAGGTAGGTATGTGTATATGTAATCTCGATATGAAAAATGACACAGTAATTGTTAGGTAAATATATATATAATAATGATATAATTTTTATTCTACTTCTCTATACTTTACCTACCTAGCCAAGGCTAGGTAGGTATGTATAGGTAAAACAATGAATATATGGCTGATTATGTTTCGTGCAAGGTACGCAACAAATTGACACTCAACATATTGAACAGAACGAGCAGCGTGCCCGCTCCGCGGAATGCTAGCTAAAAATGATACCTACCTTACCTACCCTGAGGATATAGGTTGGGTAGGAATGATGCTAGCTAGGTGTGGTGGCATACTTGAAGATATGGAAGAATCAATAGATAAAAGCCAATTTCCCGCAAAAACTGTACCCCTTATCGCAAAAACTTTTTATTTTTTTATCTTCGCCTTTGCCCAAAGGCTTTTTCTGATAGTTTTAAGTCTTACTACCATTGCCTTAACCTTAAGTCCGTTTCACCTCCGTTATAAAACCGTTCTAAGTCCGTTCCTTAGAATAGGCGAAAAAAGGGATTTGCAAGGGATTTGCTAGGGACTTAAGACTTTTTCTCTCTCTTAAAACGAAAATTCCACAAATTTTACTTGCTAATATAAAAGGAAATTTATATTTTTGCAAGTATAAGTTGAATTCCATACAAGACCCATTTACGAATAGTTTATGTCAGCCTTCAATTCATACACAATCAATCTAAACCTCTCAACTATTAAAGAGTATTGTATTAATAACGGAGAAATAAAACATTTCTCTCGTGGAGATATTTTTGAGATTGAGGGATTGAAGTCTCAGAGAATAGGATATGTCGTGAAAGGTTGTTTTAAATATATCGTTCACAACAATACGGAAAACCGCGATTACATAACGGGATTTTCATTCGAAAATGAGTTTGTATGCGACTTCCCGAATTGCATTAACCAACAGCCAGCCGTTGTTTCTATTGTAGCCCTTGAAAATACGGATGTATATATCATTAACGGAACAGAATTGAAAGACATTATTGATAATCAATCTCGTTCTAACATATATGAACATCTATTTCATCAAATCTACACGCAATATCTTGACACTTATCGAATGACTGTTCGAGAGCGTTATATCAATTTGCTTCATCGTTGTCCGCAAATCGTACAGCAAATAAACCTAAAGGACATTGCATCTTTTTTACGAGTTACGCCTACTACAATCAGCAATATCCGTAGGGAAATCACATTCGAAAGTTGAAAGTCTCAAAATGTTTTGAGACTTTGCAAGTCTTTCATGTCATTCCCATAAATTCTGAGTGTTATTGTTAAGATTATTCATAACTTTGTACAAAAAAGCTATGAATATTATCATCATTGGAGCAACCTCTGGAATAGGCAAAACCTTGTTTGAAAACTACGTTACAAAAGACAATATTGTTGCTATTGTTGGAAGACGGACAAAACTTCTGGAACAACTTCAGAAAGAACATCCTTATAATACAATAATAGCAACCGCAGATGTTACAAACCGATTAGAGACAGGACAGACAATAGAATCCCTTCAGCAAGAATTAAGGCAAATTGATATGGCAATTGTATGTTCTGGGGTTGGGGAGATTAATCCCTTACTCGATTATACCATAGAAAAACCGACAATAGAAACCAATGTCATGGGTTGGACGTTTGTGATAGATATGCTCTATAACATTTTTGAACATCAAAAACAAGGGCATCTAATCGCCATCACATCAGTTGGAGGATTACGAGGAGAACCCATGTCACCTGCATATAGTGCATCTAAGGCCTACCAGATAAATTATATGGAAGCATTACGTAAGAAGGCATTTAAAGACAATGGGAATATCCTCGTCACAGATATTCGTCCCGGACTTGTTGATACGGCAATGGCAAAAGGTGATGGATTGTTTTGGGTAATGCCAGTAGAGAAAGTCGCCAAACAAATATGTCACGCAATACAGAAACACAGATCAAAGGCATACGTTACAAAGCGATGGCATATTCTTGCAAGCATAACAAAAATGCTTCCTTATTGGATATACAAGAGAATGTAAAATACACATTACAATATAATACAACAATATATCGGATTTATACTTTCATAAAGAAAGAACTGTCTGGAAGACAATACCATTAGTAACCCCGTACATACGAGTGAAACGAGGATGTGCGGGGATTAAGCCTGTAATCATTCTACTGTCTGGAGGACAGTACATCGCGAAAGTTTATAAATAAACATCAATCAGGTACAGCCCTCCAGGCTGATAAGGATGGCGATATGTTCTATCCGAGGGCATCCTCTCCTTCGTTGAGTATGCGCCTCGGTTACTCATAGTATTGCCTTCCAGGCAACCCAGAACTTGCAAAACTTGAATATTACAGCCACCACGTTGTGAAAACGCGGTGGCTGTTTCTATTGGTCTTATTACAAAAATCTATGGCAGGAATATTGCATATATGAAAATAATATTGTATTTTTGTAGGCAAAAACAAAAAATTCAGCTTTTTTGCAAAAAAATTTGAATCTATGGGGTAATGATTCTTCATGTTCAGTTGTATTTAAGATAAACAGCAACAAAAAATGAAACAAGATGAAAGAAAAAGAACAGCAGTTTGAACAACTTTTCCATTCTGAATACGACAGGATGTACCGAGTAGCATATATCCTGTTGGGCGACGAAGACGAAGCAAAAGATGCCGTACAGGATGTCTTTGCAAGTCTGTGGGATGGTACTGTAGAGCTGCGTGAAGAATCTCAACGGTCGTTTCTTCTGACTTGTGTCAGAAACCGTTGCCTCAACATAATTGCGCAATGGGAGAGGCACAGAAAGGTTGAGACTCAGATAGCAAACACGCAAGACATGGAATTCCCGGAACCATGGCAGGGAAGACCAGACGATGAGCTTATCGAGATAATACGCCACTATATTGACGGATGGCTCACCCCACAGACAAGTAAGATCATCCACATGCACTTCGACGACAGGAAATCCTACAAGGAGATATCCAATTCGCTCGGCATAAGTCTATCAGCCGTCAACAAGCACATAGTGCAGGGAATGAAGAAACTGCGTCAAACTTTTAACCGTAAAGAAGCATGAAAAAAGAAGAACAAATAAGAATGCTCCTAAATTCAGAGCAATATACAGAAGAGCAACTTGATAAGATGCTCGAAGATTCCCACATCCCTGCCCCTGACGTGGATAAGGAGTGGCAACGTTTCAAGACAAGGACACAGGCTAAACAGTCAAAGCAGCACAGAAGCAAGCCTATGCAATGGGCTGCCACATTAGCCATCCTTGCTGCACTCTCCGGTATTTCATACGCCGCTATCTCTCACTTCGTATCTGCAAAAGAAGATACAAATGTAACGACAACAACTGTGGTGGATGAAAAAGAGAATGCCGTTAAGTCTGCAAGTGTAGAAGAAAAGACAGACACCGTAAGGACTGCCCAGAACTTTAACAACGTGCAGTTGCAGGATATAATGAATCAGTTGAACAAGGACTTTGGCATCAAGGTGGTATTCAACAACGAGAATGCCCGCAAAATACGCCTATACCTGTCATGGGAGGCTGACGACAAACTACAGGATATTGTAAACCGTATCAACCACTTCGAGAAAGTGCACCTCACTCTCTCCGACGAAACAATAACTATAGATTAAACGCCTCTCCTGAAATCCATAAAGGAGAAATGGCAAGTAACAAACGTTAGCCCGACGATTTGTTTTAACATTCGCTAGGCTACATAAATTAATGAAGAAAATGAAAGAAAAGCTATTATTTATGATATGCGGCCTTTTGGCTATGATGAATGTTCAGGCTCAGCCGCTGTTGAAGACTCACGTAGAAACTGGTGATGTTGAGGGTGTACTCGAAGGCAATGACCTCGCTTGTTATTATGCAATTCCTTTCGCAGCTCCTCCTGTTGGCGACTTGCGCTGGAAGGCACCGCAGCCTGCAAAGCCTTGGAATGGTGTGCTCAAAGCCAAGGAGCCTGCCAAGTGGCCTCCACAGCCTGAAAAGAGTTATGTGAAATACGATATGATGGACGAGGACTGTCTCTACCTCAGCGTGGTAACTCCTGCCAAGAAGAAGAACGAGGCTCTGCCCGTGATGGTATGGATTCATGGTGGCGGATTCCGTAGTGAACATTATGGCGGCGAACTATGGCAGAGTCTTGCCCGTCGTGGTGTTGTCACCGTGTCTGTGGCTTATCGTGCCGGTGCACTTGGCTATATGGCACACGAGGAACTGGCAAAGGAGAATCCCGATGGCCATTCCGGAAACTATGGCATACTCGACCTTATCTTCGCCCTGCAATGGGTACAGCGTAACATCAGCAACTTTGGCGGCGACCCTGCAAAGGTAACTATCTTTGGCGAATCAGCAGGTGCCATGTGTTGCAACATCCTCTGTGCATCACCTCTGGCAAAGGGATTGTTCCGTGCGTGCATCAGCCAGAGCGGAGCCTTCATGTTGCCGAGCGATGTTGACCAGCCAACGGCTCAGACACTGGGTAATATGTTCATGAACCAGTTGCAGAAGAAGAGCATCGCGGAGATGCGCCAGATGGATGCCAGGTCACTCACAGGCAACGGCGTGAACTTCGTGGGCTGTACCCCTATCATCGACGGCTACGTTATGACCGCGCCTATCTACGACCTCTACAATCAGGGCAAATACAACGATGTGCCTGTACTGATCATGCACAACAGCGACGAGGCTGCCACGGAATTTGACTCCGTTAGCGAAGAGATGTATAACCAGCAAGCCGCTCAGTTGCCTGGCACTTGGGGCGACACTCTGAAAGCCTATTACCCTGGCCGTACTGCCGAGGAACGCCTTTACAACCTCCGCGACGTAGGTCGCGACCTTAATTTCGGATGGCCTGCATACGCTTGGGCTACCTTGCAGAAAAAGACGGGAAAGAGTCCTGTCTATGTGGCTTACCTCGCCCAGAAATCTGACACTACCATCTATGCCAAGGGCAACCGCCGTGGTGCCGCTCATTCCGATGACATCATGTATCTGCAAGGAGCATTCGACAAGAAGGCTGACAGATACCCGCAGGAGAAAAAAGTTAGCGACCTGATGCAGCAATACTGGGTGAACTTCGCCAAGACTGGTGGCAATCCTAACGGTGAAGGACTACCTGCCTGGCCTTTGTTCGACGAGCAGAAGCCTACCGTGATGCAGTTCAACAACGGTGCATCGCTCATCAATGTGCCAAACATGAAAGGCGTAGACGTCATAGATCGCTTCTTTCAGTATGTCCGCGACAAGAAGTGTGGCATAATAAAACAATAGGATGCTAACGAAATAAGTAACATAAAACCCGTAATCATTATGTCTTTCAATATATATTCTTTCAAGAAACTCCCCATTGGGGGGGTGGGGGGCTTATTCCTGTTATTCCTCCTTTTCGCCTCATCAGCAGCAAAGGCACAAAGCCTGACACATACCTTCCGCAACACGTCACTATCCGACGCGCTCATCTGGATTGACAACAATCAGGACCGCTACAAGATAAACTTCATCTTTGATGAACTTGAGGATTTCACCGTAACAACTTCTTTCAAGAACACTTCGGTGAAAGAGGCTGTGAAACAAGTGGTTGGATTCTACCCCATGAAAATAAGCTATGAGAAGAAGGATATCTATGTAGAATGCGTTCAGAAGGCATCAACCAAACTCACAGGACACATCGTTGACGAAAAAGGACTTCCGCTTTCCTTTGCAACAATATCACTTCTGTCCGTTGCCGACTCAAGTTTCATTACTGGTGGTGTGAGCAATGAGAATGGCGATTTCGTGGTTCCATGCCAGATTAAGCAGGTCATCGCCAAGGTGACAAGCATAGGCTATAAGACTGTAACTCGCAAGGCTACTGTCGGACAAATGGGCACTATCACCATGCAGCCAGAGACATATACCGTAAAGGGCGTGGTGGTTAAGGGAGAAATTCCTCAGTACAAAATGACATCAGGCGGTATTAGCGTGGACGTAGAACATTCTGTTCTGCACGATATCGGTACAGCCGACGACTTGCTCTCGATGATACCAATGGTCAAGGGACGCGACGGCAAGTTCGAGGTTCTTGCCAAAGGTGAGCCAGAAATCTACATCAACAACAAGAAGATAAACAACACGAACGAGCTGAGACAACTGAAATCAGCCGATATCAAGAATGTTGAAGTAATCACCGCTCCTACTGCCAAATATAATGCCGAGGTTAACGCCGTTATCCGCATCAAAACCCTAAAGCCACAGGGCGATGGGTTTAGCCTTTCTTTCTATAACCAGTCACGCATCAACAACAAGTGGTATAACTATGACGACCTCACTCTGAAATACCGCACCAAGGGACTGGAAGCTTTTGCCAACGTAGCCCTCGACAACGGAAACTACAGCGCAGACCAGGACGTTGATCAGGAAATCCATATCAGCAAAGATCTGTTTAATGCAAAAGCGATACTTCCTGTAAGGAGCACATGGACTACGCTCTATTACAAGGGTGGCCTTAGTTACGACTTCAACGCAGATCATTCTGTAGGTCTTAGTTTCTCCTCACAGAAAATCTTCTCAAACATTTTCAAGACAGATATGGAGCAGCACTATCAGAAAAACGGAGCTTTTCATGGCGATGTGCTTCTGCTTACTGATATTCGTGAAAAGAACAAACCTATATGGGAACTGAACACATACTATGTAGGCAAGGTGGGGAAACTGAATATCGATTTCAACGCCACACTATTGCGACGCGAAACAGAGAACAATCTCTATCAGTATGAATATAGCACAGAGTTCGGCAACCGCCCCATAACCAGCAACACCAACGACAAGCGCACTATGGCAGCCGGTAAACTAATTCTCACCTATCCTATATGGAAAGGCGAATTGAGCGGTGGCTCGGAGGTTACAAATACCCAGAGTAATGGCTACAACTATAATCATGAGGGCATAATACCCGAGTCCGACAATGAGACGGACGAAAAGAACATTGCCGGCTTTGCCGAATATCAGATGCAACTGGGACAATGGCGTATGAATGCCGGTCTGCGATATGAGCACGTATCAACAAACTACTATTCGTTCGGCATCAAGCAGACAGAGCCAAGCCGTACCTACAACGACTTGTTCCCTACCATTTCTGCCGCATGGCAAAAAGGGAAGTGGAGCGCACAACTGAGCTATACCAAGCGCATCACGCGTCCGTCATACAATCAATTAGGTTCAATTGTCGTATATGACAGTCGTATGTTCTACGAAGGCGGTAATCCTCTGTTGCGCCCTTCCACCCGCCAAAGCCTCGACTTCATTCTTACATATTCATGGCTGAACTTCGCAACTGGCTATACCCGTGAGAACGATTTCTTTTCACACACAGGTAAGCTATACGACGAGGAGAATGAAATCATAATTCTTACGCCTGTAAACTTTGACCATCAGGATCGTGTATATGCCACCCTCACAGCATCTCCAAAGATTGGTATCTGGCAGCCGATCACCACTTTGCACTACTATCAGCAGATATTCGATGCTGAGAAATATGGTGCTCCAGAGAAACTGAACAAGCCTGAGTTCTCTGCACGTATGCAGAACTGGTTTACCCTCGGCACAACAGCCAAGGCATTGCTCGATATCAACTATACAGGCAGTAACCACTGGGGATTGATGTATCGCGGTACAAGCTGCTCCGTGAATGTCCGATTGCAGAAGGCATTCCTCCAAGGTCGTCTCACCGCATCGCTATACGCCGATGATATCTTTCGCTCTGCACGTAGCAATATGACCACATACTATGGCATAGGCACCACCGCCCAAAAGGTATATACCTACACCCAGGCAGTAGGTCTCACCCTAAGCTACAACTTCAATGCAAGCAACAGCAAGTATAAGGGTACTGGTGCAGGAAACGCAGAGAAATCACGTCTGTAATAAGTTCGTATTACTATCAAGTTTATGTTAATAGTCCTCACATCCGAAAGGGTGTGGGGATTTTTTCGCAAGGCTCAACATGGCCCTCTAAATCTGACATATATTCGGAGATATTCAATCTCCGACTTCCCTGCATAGTGGGATTTTTACTACTTTTTTACGATTTCCTTGGATGTATCGGATTTTTTGTTTACTTTTGCAATTGAATAAAATATTCTTTATCAAAGATGAAACAAAGACTTTTCAATCTATTCGCATTTTTACTTCTGTGCACATGTATAATGGCACAGGACATTGATAATGCCAACAAACTAAATTTCACGCCAAAGGTCTGTGTTGGTGACAATTTTGATTATAGTTATGTGAAAGCCACAACTGTCGATGAAAAAACAGACACCATAGCTCGCAATTTCAATCTTACCGTCAGCGAAATCAACGATACCACAATCGTAATGAAACTCTATTTCATGAAATCGACAAATAGCAAAATGGATGTTGAAGATTCAAACAATCCTATGACTGGCGTCATGAAAAAATGTATGAACAAATTGACATCACAAGAATATAAAGTGGCAATCGACAAAAAAACAGGCAAATATCTCGGCATATATGGTGGCAAGGTTATTGGACATAATCTTGCTGTTGAAATAATTGATTCCCTTACAAGCATGTCAAGAAAAATTGATACAAATATTTCTATATCCGATAATGATAAAGGAGCTATGCGTGCCAGTTTTGCATATCTCATGAACCCAGAGAATATGTTTGAAGAATTGGTCAGCGTATTTTGGTTTAGCTATGTCACTTCACTTGCAGAAATAACAGGAAAAGACATAAGTAAAAATATCAAGGAAACAGACGAAGGAATAATATATACTGAAGAAAACAAAGCTGAAAATTCCTCAGATGACAGAAGTGTAAAAATATCTTTAGGCAATGACAACATGCTATGTTCATTCAACTCGATAGAACATGAGCAACAACAGATTTATGAAGAAGATGGTTCTAATCACATAGAGAACCATACAACAATTACAAAAATAGAAAGAATTAATTAACTGTAAAATCCGCGGTCCACCATTAGGATGAAGAAGGACATATAATATTGTTTTAAATCATATTTTAACGTGAGTTCGACGAATTCTATGAATGACAGCAATATTCATAGAACACAGACGTTTCGTAGCAAAAAAAAATCGTTCACCATGTTTCACAACACGGTGAACGTTTCAATTGCAACTAATATTCAATCATAATGGGCGAACTACTAAATTTTCCCCATTACGAGTGCAAAGATAACATTTTTTTTTAATATTGCAAACGATTTCACCAAAACTTTTGCAAATTAGTGTTATTTCACACTTTTATTTAGTATAAAGACGGTTTTTTGAGCGAAAAAATGCGATTTTTTAGTCAAAAGGCAAAAGACAAAAGACAAAAGCCAAGGGATATAGCCTTAGTCCTTCGACTTTTGCCTTTAGACTTTAGACCTTAGACTATTCATTTATCTCTTTTATGATCTGATTTGCGTTGTCGATGATTCGGAAGAACAGGCACAGGCCTATAATTCCACCGATAACGATTCCAACGCCAAGACCGGCAGCCAAAGACCAGAACATCTCCATATTGTCGGAGAAACGGAAATACGTCTCAACAAACAGCCATATCAGCCAAAGCGGCAAGAGCGCCACGCAGTTTATAAGGGTATAGCGCTTATAACCGCTCTTGAATCGTGATACACACTGGGCTACTTCCAATATACTGGCATTCATCAAAGCCTTGTCGGATATCATCCTCTTATAATATACCTCCATCGACATACAGTATATCATAAAGATATCCGTTACGATGACAAACAGCCACGACAGTCCCAGATTATAGTGGAAAGCCAACGGTGAGATACAAACCGTTATGAGTCCGCACACAACAGCAGCAAACATCTTTCGCTTGATATCGTCTGTGTGGGCATTGATAACGCTATGTATAAGTTTGTCATTGACAATAGTCTGCTTGTCAACCTTTTCTTTCAGAATGGTTATCTGGGAGCGCAGCTCCTCTAAATTCATTTCTTCCATAGTTCTTACTTGTTGTTTTGGTTAATTAACTGTTGCTTGATGCGGAAGAGCTTCACACCGAC
>Ga0326513_10000506_pt1 | contig 33122 bp, 49 predicted proteins | sample 2_2465_0518_D_FD_203654 | JGI IMG/M metagenome (GOLD analysis project Ga0326513, IMG submission 203654) | Bovine rumen microbial communities from UC Davis, California, United States - 2_2465_0518 | ecosystem: Host-associated > Mammals > Digestive system > Stomach > Rumen | place: USA...
TCTCCAATCGATTGTTACCCATACGAAGCTCAGATAATGGGTCGTGAAGTACACATACAGACTACCGATGACCAAACAGTAAATATCTGCACAATCCGAGGCATAAAGTTCTGTCCGATGTGCGGACGAAAACTGACGGAGGCGTAAGATGAAAGTGTACGTAATCATCGAGACGGATAATGACGGCCGCTACCAGTCAAGCGAGGTCATCGCTGACGAGGACGTCGCAAACGAGACGCTACGCCGCCGACGCGAGAGCCGTCAGGGCTACCTATTCAACTACAATATCGAGGATCACCACGTATGACGAAAATGAAAACGCGATATTTCACGATGATACACCTTGAACTACAAAATGCTGAAAAGAAGCACCCGAATTTCGTGTCTGCTATCATCGACCCGTCGTCACGCGTGAGCTGGGCGGAATCCGAAGCGCGAATCAAGGCACGCAATGCAATGACGAAGGAGTACGCTGACAACGTCCTTATGGAAGAAGTCTCCGAGGCTTTCAACGCCTACCAACAAGGCGACAAGGCGCAAGCGTTGCAGGAGTTCGCGCAGTGCGGAGCCGTGATTCTGCGGATAATGGATTTTGTGTCAATGGAAATCGATAAGGAGATGATAAATGGATAAACGCACTTTCAAGATTTGCGAGGCCGTGCACCTAGGACTAGACTATTACTACATGGCGAAAAACGACCGCCGGACGCTCACAAATGAAGATTACGACGAGGCACAGCGCATACTGCCTACCCTCCAGGAAGGGTGGTACAGGGAACGACACGAATGGGACGCTGCAAAATGGTGAATCGCGTCAAGATCTTGTCATTTGTTTGCGAAAGCGTCGACAATGACGAGATTCTTTTCGTTACGGCACAGCATCGTTACCATGATTTCCGCGTTTGCGGATTCAGTTATAAAGTCTTGCTTTACATCTCGTCCCATCCCGACAAGAACGCACCCCTGCGAGTCCTTGAACGTATTTCCGCGGTGTATGCGTATTCCACGGCTTGCCGGAACTTTCGCGTTATACAGAAGCGGAAGTTCTCGCTTGAACTTCGGTGACTTGCTGTTCTGCACGCGGTAATCGCCACAAGGAATGAGCGTGGATGCGTTTTCGAGCGTGTGGCACACAAGGCCCCCGTTATGGTAAAGGCGTCCAAGGACGGCCTCGTCTGCGCGAATATCTCGTATCAAAATAAGCACGGGAAAGCCTCCATCTTAGCGAGCGGGGCCGTGAGAAATGAATCGTTCCCCCAATGGTTCTTGCCTCCGGCGAATATGCCCACTGCCTTGTCAGCGCATCCCGCCTTGAACCTCGAAATCCCGGAACACCGAAGAAGGCCACGGAAGAAGTCGTCGCACTCCTCGCGGGTGAACCGTCCGTAATTGCCACGGGTGCAATATAGCCAGTCGTGGAACGCTCCCGCCACGTTGTATAGCCAGTTTTTCTTGTCCCACGAAGGAAGGAACCACCTGAAGACTTTAGGCACGGAAAGCCCGTCAACGCGGAAACCTCGACCATCCGTAGCTTCACCGCAGAACATGACCTTTGCCGTGAAGTCCTCGCCATCGCGCACAAAGTCGATATAGAGCGTTGCTGATCGCTTTAAGATGTGGCTCCCGTCCTCCGCTTCGCGCCAAAAGAACGGGGAACTCCCGAACAACGCCCTCTTCACCGTGACCGACATAGACTGTTCCTCCTCTGTGCGCGTATTTCGCCGATAAGTTCATGCACTTCCTTTGACAAGTCCTTGACCTCCGATCTCAAAGTCTCGATTTCCGTCACGCGGGCCTCAAGTACAGCGACCTTCGAATCATTCTCGTGCGAATAGCTCTGCTGTGCCGCCGTGGCGTAGACGCCCAAAGCGGTGACGGCTGCCCCCACGAGAGGCGCGAGAAACTTCTGCCAGCTCTTGTGTATGCTTTCTTTTGTACCCATGTTAAAGCCTCACCTTGTACTTTCTTTCAAGTACCATTTTAAGCGTGTATCTTTCTTTCAGGCAGAAGCATACCCATCACGGCGTCAAGCATACGCTCGCCGAGCACGGCACGGTCACGCTTCGGCATGATGAAGCGCAGGTCGTACACTATACCAGCCAGGCGGTATGTGTTGATGTAGATTGGAGCGTCGAGTAAGGTCTTGGACATGGTTCGCTGATTGAGGGGTTAGGCACGGCTTTGAAGGCCGCGCTAGGTTAAGGACAAAGTATCAATAATTTAAGAGCGCGCACGACAACACCCTGGTGCCGTAGTACAAGCCGTAGTTGTAGGAGAAAGAGCCGATGTAGTACATAATCCACGCAATGCCGCGCGAACGCAACACAGGCAACCAATACCATTTTTCGTACAAACTAATCCTAGTGTTCGAAATCTTGGACATGGCGATGTTCACCCTGTCCGTGGACTTGAGCACGCTCGAATCGCTGCACGACACGTTCTTGAAGAGCTCGCGCTGAACATTGGCGCCAGCCATGAACCAGTCGCCGTAGCGGAGTCCCGGAATGTTCCAGAAGTTCTTACCCGTTCCGAAGGAGCCGTAAGTCGTGTAGTGAGTCGTTGCGAAGTTTGCAATCGGGAAGAAGGCGCGTTCTTCGGATGCGTTGATGTCGGTCAAGATCTTCGTCTCGGCCTTTCCGTCCTTGTAAATATTAGCGTTGAAGGACGAAGGATACTTGACGAAGCGGGAGTGCAGGTAGCGTTCCCAGCCGTCCACGCCCGTTCCGTATGTCGTGAGTTCGGCGGCGCTCGGGTGCTTGGAGCCTTGGTCGGTCGTGATCCACTCGTTCTTCGTATAGAAATAGGAACCGGCGCCGTCAGATGCACTTCCACCATTCCATTCCGATTGCCCACTGGGGAGCCCTTCGCCTGACAGGTAGGAGCGTAGGACCTCAAACGACGCGCCTTGGCGCCATCCATGCCTGCTAGCATTGTCTTCCATAGTGGCCTGAAGGAGCGCATCCACGTCGATTGTGGACGGGATGGAATAGCTACCGCTGGTAGCGTCTTCCGCCCACTTGCATGTCGTGTCAACGTTCTTCCATACGATGTAGACCTTCTTTCCGAAGACTGCACCGACCACGCCCACGCTTTCGTAGCCGGCGTTCTGCATAGCCGCGTCGTCGAGAGTTTCGAGAGCGATAATCTTCGCCTTGCCTTCCGGCGTACCGCTAGGCACGGAGCCGTCGGATTCAGGCGTGTACGCGCAGGTGGATGGCACGTAGAGCACGTCGCCCTGTCGAGGAATGACCGCTTCCACGTTCTTGCCGTCAAAGTGAAGCTTGCCCGTCTCGTCCACGAGGGACACCGTGCTGCCGAGCGCGAGTCTTTCGGAGGCTTCGGCTACGTATCCTGCATTTGTCTCATATCTGTTGATAAATTCTGCGGACATAAAATCTCCTTGTTACTTTTCGTTTTTGTCGGCGGAAGTCTTTTCGAATACTTCCTTCGTTTCTGTTTCGGTTTCTTCCGTTGCTTCAAGTTCATCGGATGATTTGGAAATCGACTTCCTGATGTAGGAATTTGGAACGGACACTGACTTTGTATTGTTAAGTTCGGACGGGTCGAATACGGTTCCTCCGATGCGAAGTTCCTGTACGTCGAGGCTGTCGGCGGTACGCGTCCCGATGTTTTCGGAAGTCACGGCTTCCACGACTCCGTCCAGGGTGGCCTTGAGTTCGCAGAGGGCCTTGGCTATGACCTTGAACTTTCTATCTTCGGTTTCATGTGCCATCTGCTGAATGGCGGCGAAAATGCCGTCGCTAGTCACAGGGTTGAAGCTGCCTTTGGTTGCAACCTGGTCGAATACGAGTTCTTCTTCCTGTTCGGTTACGTACTTCTGACCGCCTTCGCCGTCATTGATGATTTTTCTGAATGCCATTTTAAAACTCCTGTTTTTTTAAAACTACCCTTGTCTACGAAGCGGAATACTTCGAGCCTATAATCTTTACCGTATTCGTTCTAGCTGTTGCGTTTCCCGCGTCGTGTGTATGTACACCGCCTTTGCCGTTGCTCATATATTTTCCTCGCTTTGTTAGCTTGTTTAAAAATCCTTATGCGTCTCTACAAAGACGCAATGTTAATGGGTTGGGGTCGTCCCCGGCATACACAATCATCACTTCGTCACTGTCGTATGAGGCTCTTATATAGTAGCCTTGGCCCAAGCAATGCCCAGTCTTTCCCAGTTCTCGAACTCCGTCCGCAATCCAATATCCATTTGGAGTAAGGTTGAATCCAAAATCGTCTGTCCCGTTCATCTCGTCCCATCCCGTCGTAGACTTTAAGACAGATGACGGCTCGTAAGATGTATCTGTAACGTCAATAATTCCACAGGCGTCAAAAAGAGCGTGAAAATCTGTTGATGTCGGAATCCTGTATCCGTTATCAGGAATAAGTACTGAGGAAAGGTTAGTACCTAAATTCTTACCCTTATAGTAATACGTTCCAGTGTTGGAGTCCGTCTTTAAGAAAGACGCAATTTCGGAACCTGAATAGTGCAAATTTTCAGCCATCCATACGAGGTTACCGATTTTAACGCACTTGTAAGAAGTGCCTAGAATAGTCTCGTATAGCGTTCGCTGTATGCTGTTCATTCCGTGAGTTAGAATCATAGACGATACTCCCTAGCTCGGCAATTCAAATTTTGCAATAGTCCAACAAGTACCGATACACGTAATTTGGTATTTATTACCGGCCCTCATAACATTGCTTACACCTGACGCTCTGTATAACGTTATCCAATGAGGTGTAGCGTAGCTATTCTTGGAAGTCTTTACGGTAACAGTACAATCAACAGTGGGTGTCACCTCGACTGCAAAATTCGCTACGTGTTCGGAAGGAACGTCATAGCATTCAAGATATGCCCTAATTTCCAAATTAGGAACTAAAAGATTTGTAATGAAAGTGAGTTTGTTGTTAGGAACAGTAGCGACGAATGTACCTTCAGTAAATGATGAAGCGTCTTTAGTGGTTTGGTATAATGGGCATTGAGTCAAGTATGGCTGATTATAGCTGTTTAACGCAATGTTTAAAGTATCGCCTCTTGCAAAAGCTAGTCGCCAAAAGTCCGAATCTAAAAGTTTGCCGGAACTACCAGTAACCCAATGATTATCTGTATCGACGCTTGACATTTCAAACATAGCGCCATAAGAACCCGAAATTTTAAATCGGATAAAGTAATATTTATCGTCTCCGTAACCGCAATAAATGAACCCGTCCGTTGTCATTATAACTCGGTCGTTTCGCAAAAGCTCCGTAATTTCAGAGTATTCAGCAGTAAGCCGTTCAATGAAAACGACATTTGTATCGGACAAGTCTTTGTAAGACCCCGTGAACGCCACGCGCTTCAAGCTCGCGAAGAACTTGGAAATCTTCGTGAAAAGCACCTTGAGCGTGCTTCCGCTTGCAATCTCCGAGGTGTCGCCCTCGTCCTTCGTGAACGTCGCCGTGGCGTCCGACACGTCGCCGTCGTATTCAGAACCTCCGCCACCCTGCGGAAAAACCGGGTGCTGAGTCCACAGCATCGCACCGCTTGCGGAGTACACCTCAACGCGGTACTCCTTCTCGGAGTCGGCAATGACCACCGCCCTTCCGTCGTTGTCGAGCGGAATATCGGCAGGGTTCAGCGTGCCAATAAAATCTTTATACGTTGTCGCACGGTCATCAGTGCCTTCATAATAAACTCGCAGGAAACCCGCAACGTTGTTCACTCCGTTGCGGTCCTGAAACTGCATGTTAGGGTCAATTAGGTAATTCAAAGACATCTATACAACCTCCCCGACGACATCCGTGTTCTTGTCACCGCCTCCGGTCTGCCCTATCCTTAGATACGTGCCGGAAAGGCAGATTGCAAGCTCGAAGAAGTCGCCGTTATCATCCGAGTCAATAGCCGTATGGTAGAGCATGAAAAAGTTACGGAATAGGCTATCCGTCAACGGGTCGCCTCCCGTCTTGTAGTACTTCGTGAGCTTTCCGGGATTGTCAACGTCTGCGTCATACCATAGCCCGCCGCCGTTAAAGCATCTACGCTTGGCTTTTTCGTACTTGTAGATTGTGACACCGCCGATGTCCTGCGCCGTATAGTCCGTGTTGTCCGTGATGCGGACGCCTCTCAAGTCAGTAGCAGGGCATTTGCCCGCATTTCCTACACAAAGGACGTCGTTTCCAGCTTCCGCGATAAATTCTCGCGTGCTGTACTGTCCGATACGGTTCATCCAGTATCGGCAGCGGACGCCCTCTTCGTTCCCTTCGAAAGTGCAGTTTACAAGCCTGAGCTGAAGCTTGCAGCCGTAACATTCGTCATCGTCGACTCCGTCCACTCGGTCGAACTTCGTAAGCTCTACCGGGACCTCGGAATCGAACACGCAATTTGCAGCGTCTAGGCTGATGTAATAGGCGCCATTGTTCTTGTAAGGATATACCTTCATCGCGCATTCGCTGAAACGGCATCCCGAAGCCTTAATCTTCTTTACGTTGATACTACTGTTGCTCAGGATGCAGTTAAAGAGGTTTACGCTTCTCCCGGCTTCGTCGTTGTCGTGGGCATATGAAAAGTTGATAAGCAGTTCGCAGTCCTTGAAGTCGATGTATACGTCGTTTCGTTCCCAGTCCGTAGAAGACCTAAGCGTACTCCTCGTGGCATATACGTAGTTTGCTACCGGCTGGAATGCGAAGCGCACGTCCGAGGCGTCGATGTTTACGATGTTCGCCTCGACGCTCATGGCCTCGGTCTTCACGTTCCTGATGTTCACTTCCTCGCCCGGCTGGATGACGTTGAGCGTATCGCAGACAACGTTCCTAATGTCCTTGAACCTGTATGTCGTTATCGTCCCGGCCTTTCTTCCCTCAAGGTTTAGAGTTGTCTGACTGTCAGCCTCTACAGCCTTGACGTATGCGTCAACGAATCGGAATTTAGAAAGGAGCAACGACACGCCGCTAGAAGACCTGGCACTTATCTTGTCCGTGAAGTCGAAATCTGCGGCTGTCATCGCGAACCACGAATCGTCAAAGACCATGTTCGCGAAAGCTACGACGTCGGTTGCGTCGAACATCTTGGAACCGACGAAGTTACACCGATTGAATACTATTCGACCGCTATCCGTGTACGTTACAGGGAGTCTCGTGTTCGTCGTCCATTCGATAGTGGTGTCCGCTATCGTCGTGGCCTGGCTCAAGGTCTTGTTTTCGAAGAAGTCGACGGAATCGACGACAAGCCTCTTTGCACCGCAAGTGATGAAGCCAGCGACAGTCTTGAACCACGCGCTGTGCGCCACTGAATCGTAAGCCGTGAATGCGAAATCCGACGCGATGAAGCCTGTCGATTTCCCGATGACGTACATCTTCGGGAGCGTGAATGACGCTTCCGCAAATCTTGCCCCGGCATCGAATGCAACCTCCTTCTCTGTTGCAAAGCCCACATCGGATGAATAGTCGCCCGGAAGGAATCGGACGACCCTCGCCGTCTTCATGCGGAAAGACCCGACGACATCGGGATAGTTAAGGAAGGCATTGATATTCGTCTCGTTCGTACCGGCCACGATGCCGTAAACAGAAGATGGAATTATCTCGTCATCCCAGATCAGAATCCAACGCCCGGAATCCTCGACGTTAGAGCCTATTACATAGCCGCCGTCGATGTCGTTGACGCTGTCCGCATCCCAGTAGTACAATCTAGGCGCACAGTCTCCGACGGCATAATAGCCCATTACGTTGACAAACCTTTTCGACGGGTCCGCGTCCATGAGCTTCGCAATAGTGTCAACCGTCTCCGCGCCTTCGATGGACGAAGTGTCGAAGCCGAACTCGAAGCTGTCGAAAGTCTCGAAGTCTGAATCCGGCGAATCGACCGACATCATGCCCTCCGCTCCGATGTAGCGCTCGACAAGGACGTCCACGATTGCGGAATCGAAAAAGAGCGTATTGTCAAGGCGCCCTGCGTTGTTGAGGAGCTGCGGGTTTTCCGACTGGACAAACGTGTCGCCCTCAAGCGTGTACACGTTGATAGCCGTGTCCGAGTCGTGAGCAAACAATGTAACGCGCCCGACAAGCGGCATCCCGTCGAGTCCGACAATCGATTCTGGTGAAAATCCTATCTTCATGCTTCACCGCCTAAAGAGTTCATGATTTCCGATGCGCTCTTGATCTTCTGGGTTTCGAGCGATATGTTCTTCGACTCGATGTCGAGAGCCGCCTTGCGTGCATCCGCTTCCGTCCTCATGCGTTCGCGTTCGGCCTCGGCAGCTTCCTTCTCCGCATCCGCGCCCTGGTTGAGCTGGGCCTTGAGGATTTCGTTCTCCATGCCGTACTGGTGTTCGAGCTTCATCTTTTCAAGCTCGTAGACGTGCGACTTGTCCTGCGACTTGTCGGAACGCTGGTAAGCCTCCACCTGTGCGGTGAGAGCTAGGATTTCCTGGTCCTTGTTCTCGATGGCGGTCTTCATCTGTTCCACGAGCTGCTGGAGCTGGATTTCGTTCTGCGTCGGTTGCGGTGCCGCGTTGAGTTCCGCGTAGAGCTGCGCGAGGATTTCGTTGTCCGGGTGCGTGCGGAGTATCGCGTTCACGATGGCGCCCTTCTGCATCGGTTCGACGACACCCATCAAGGAGCTTAATTCCTGCCTAGCCACCTGCAACTGCATGTAGGCTTCGGGACCCTGCGCCACGTCTATCTTCTGCCCTTCGTGACCCATTAGCACCATGACGGTATCGCCAAGCGCCTTGAAGCTTGTACGCAAGTGCGAGAAGAAGTGCTTGATGTTGTTCTGGAACACCTGCGAGGTGTACATGACTGCGGTCGCCGTAATATCGCTCTCGTTGTCCGCGAGGCCCTTCGAGTCCACGCCCGTAATGGACGAAAGCATGTTCATCGTGCCGTTCGTGATGTTCTGAAGGTCCGCAAACTGTATGTTAGGATTGTAGACTTCTGGCAACGCGAGCTGTGTCTTGCCGTCGTCTGCAAGTCGCTGTGCCGGAGCGATTGGATTCTGCCCGGACCCGATTTTCTTGTAGTAAGAGTCGTATCCCTTGAAGCTTTCCATGTAGCCACGGAAAAGAGGCTTCGGAGAAAGCTGCAATCGCTCGATGAGCTGGCACATCGAGTAGTTCACTATCTTCTGTACGGTCTTTCCCTTGGCGATAAGTCCGCGATAAATTACCTTGTCGGAATTAGTCCACGAGCGTTCGCCATACACCGGGAATATTGGTATTCTCATGAACGGAAGAACGCAGTCTACGACTTCGCCGTTCTCGTCCTTTTCCTCGACCTCTACATCGTTGACGAATGTAGCCACGTGGCATCCGTCGGTATCGAGCCAGTAGTATGTAACGATAGGGACCAATCCAGGCTGCGAGAAAGCACCGTCAAACACCGGCTTCGCCTTCCTGTTCGGGAGATATTCCTCTCCCATGTGGACGCGTACCCATTCCTTCGAGCGGTAGTCCACGAGGGCGCCTTCCATGGCGTCGCTTCCGTCAAGCTCCGTACTGTCGGGGTCGAGCATCACTCGTTCCGGGTCCGTAATAGCGTAGATGACGGGAACGTTGCGCCCGTCCGCGGTCGTATCCGTGCCGAGGCACAGGACGCCTAGACCGAACGAAACGCAGTCAAGGAGGGCCTCTTCCGTTGCGAAGCGGTTGGAATCCTCCGAGAAGAAATCGTCGATTTCCTTGTCTATATTCTGGTCCCCGGTGTACCAAGTGAATGGATACGAGCTGTACTTGTTTGCTACCGAGTGGACCTGGTTTGCGAGTACGTTGACCGTGACGCGGTTTCTTGTCGGCGCAATGAAATTATCATCTTCCTTGGTCCATTGGCCCTCGCCGCTCATGTACGAGCGGTCGCTTCTGATTCGTTCGTACATTTCGGCAAACGCGCTCTTCGAGCGTGCCGCGAACTTCTTGAACTTGTTTAGAACATCTAAGGACATTAAAGCCTCCACCCTCAAACTACACGAGAGCGGAGGCTGAACTTCTATTGCTTCTTGCCCGGTTCAATATCCCATATCGGGCGATATGCTTCGGTGTTCCTGATTATGTCGTTACCCCTTTCGAGAAGCCAAATCTTGAAATCGTCGGGAGCCTCGGAGAATCCGAACTTGACCACGTCTGGGTTCTTGCCGATTACCTTCAGATAGCGCACATCGCGCTCGTCAAGTTCCGGCATGGAGTCTATCAGTTTCGAGATTTCGCCTTCTGTCCTTTTCTGCCGGAAGTGCTTTTTCTCGCCTTCGCGGAAGCTCTCGATAGGCTTCGAAGGCGCAATGCCTCCAAGACCTACTGAACCGAAAAGACCTTCTACGAGCCTTGCGTCCTTGTCCGTTCCGTATCGGTTAACGAGCAAAGTAGGAGCCGCCATTTCTGCAATGTCTAGAATCTTTCCTGCCCTTGTCGTAGGCGCAGGAAGTCCTCGCTCGGCACGGCTCTTTCCGAAGTTCTCGATGGCCTTACGAACGTTCGACATTACGCCACCTCCGGCGCTCCTGCTTAGTTCGCCTTCACCGATTCGTCCGCCTTGCCCGAAGCGCTGCGCTAGTCCGTAATTAACGCCTAGGTTCGTCGCCGCACCCATGAGCAAATCGCCCCACGAGAAATCACGTCTATCCGTGTTCGGGTCATCCTCTCCCCTCATGGTTGCATCCATCGCCTCGGACAGAAGCGGTGCTGCCGTATTGCCGAGGATGTTCGAGAATACCTTGTTCGACATCTTGTTGGCGATGTACGAGCCTACCTTCGGAGCCTTGCCGACAATCTTTGAAGCCGCTCCGGCATATCTTGCCGCAGGAAAGGACATTAGCCCGGTCTCGACAATGTCGCCAACGTAGTCCTTCCACGACGGGTCGCGACCTGCAATAATGGCCTCGTACCTTCTAGGAGTGAAGAACTTCGAAGCCAGTCCTCCTATACGCTCGATTTCTTCACCGTCTATCGCTGCCTTTCGATCTTCGTCAATCTTCCGGCGCATCTCGTCGTTTACGGCAGTTCGCCATACGTCCTTGACAGTATTCCATCCGCGCTCGCCTAGAGACGGATTGTCTACTATCGCCTTCTTCCATTCGCCCTGCTTCTTCGGAAAGTCCTCGATGAACTTTTGCAGGGCTTTCCGTCCTGCTTCCTCGCCTTCGGAATTCACCATTCCTTCGGGATCGTCTTCGAGTTCGAGGAATCCGAGAATCTTCGAAAGAAGCGGGATTTCTCCGGGCTTCACGTTGCCTTTCATCGGGAAGTCGAACGGGTAGCGCTTCAGGAGCGAGTCAGCCGCCAGGTCGTTTGTAAGTGCGCCGAGGCTGTCGATGTCGAAGATTACCCTTTCGTCCGGGATGTCGCCCGAATCGATTCTCTTGTTCGCGATATCGAGGATGTCCTTGTAGCTTGCCATCTTACTTCCTCTTTTTCCTTACAGGGTTACCGAATTCGTTAAGCTCGAAGAAAAGCGTTACCGGGTGATTTTTCTTGAGCAGTTCAGCCCATTCAGCCTTCTTGGCTATTACGCTTCGGTTCTTGTTCCATGAATTGTAGTAGCCTTCCGCTTCCGCTTTCTTTCGTTTATATTCTTCTTTCTTCTCGTTCGTCTTTCCCTTGTACTTCTCGATAATTGAGCGGTATTCTGTGGACCTGTCATCATTCGGGTATTGCGCTATGTACCACTTCATGCCCTTGATGTCATCGTCAGAAAGAGTTCCGTTGTTAAGCTTCGTATAGAGTGCGTTGTCCATAGCCTCGGCGCGCAAGCCTCCACGGTTGCGTTCAGAAACGGATTCGTTGTACTTCCTGTCAAGTTCGTACCATTCCTTCGGGAGTTCTATTCCTGCCGCTTCCGCCTTTCGCTTTGCCTCGTCAAGACTTACACGGATGTTGTCCATCTTCTCCGCGCGGAATTCGCTCGACTTGTCATCTATTGCGCTTGCAAGCTTTCGTGCCTCGTTAACGTGGTTGTATACGGCCTCTGTCGCGCTCCTTTGGTTCGCCACGGCTCCGATCTGCGAGTTCATCGCATTGTTCACCATGGCGTCGTATGCGCCCATGTCTCCGGCCTCTGCACGCTTCGCCGCGACTTCCGAAAGCCCGGAACCGAAGCCGGGATTCTCCCTGTCAAACTGCGCTATCTGTGCATCGATGCTTGCGAGTTCTCCCTTTAGCTTGGAAATCTCCGCGCGTTCCGAAGCATCGAATGCGGCCTGTCCGCCCATGTTTACAGGCTGTTCATTTGGTTGATAGTTTCTCCATCTGAAGTCCATAAAAGCTCCTTAATAGTTCGGGTCGTAGTGCGCCCTGCCGAACCATCCGAGATTCGGGTTAATCTTTCCGTTCTTTCCCTTGCGTGCAGCTACGGCCCTGCCTATGCTCGGAGCCGTGAGGAGTTCCTTTGCGATTTCCGAAGATTCGCGAGGATTGTTGCCGCCCTGGTACGTATACCACTTGCCCTTGTTCTTCCATTGGATTGCGATCTTGTTGTTCGGAAGAATCTTTACTCCGCTAACGGCAGACGAACCCGGAGTGAAGTTTACGCGCGGTTTAAGGTCCTCGTTGGGCCACCAGCTCTCAAGGGCCTTTTCTAGCTGCTTGCCGCCCTGCTTGAGTGCCATGTTGTGTTCTTCGAGACCCTGCGCCAACGCGCCACGGGAAGCGAGTTCTCGGTTCAGGGAAGAGTTCAAGAAAGGCTCGTCCTGGTCCACGAAGTTCATGTCGTACATGAACTCGCTCGTAAGGCCCGGATATGTGAACGCCGAACCGGGAAGCCTCCTGTCTGCCGCCGCGTTAAGAATTCTCGAAACCCTGCCCGTCATCATTCCGGGCAGGATGCTCATCACGGCTCTCGGCAAGAGCGAAAGCAACTGTGAATACGAGAAAGCCATCAGCCGCCAATCCTCTGTTCAAGTTCATTTATTCGGTTCACGATTTCTTCACGGCGTCTCACGAGTTCAGCACGCTGGGCCGCCTTGGAACGGATAAGTTCGGAGGTCTCGCCGTAAAGCTTCTGCTGCCTGTCCTCCGCCTGAATACGTCTTCTCCTGTCTTCCGCCGCGATTGCACGGTTCTCGTCCTCTATATCGTTACGGCGATCCTGCTGCTCCTTCGCATAGCGTGAAGCCTTCATCCTTGCGATGGCTTCGCCAAGGCTCGTAAGTCCGCTCCCGATTCCTTCCGGGTCGGATTTTGCCGAGATTACGTTCGGGGTCTTCCATCGAAAATTTACAGACATTGGCATGATTGGCCTCCATTATCCGAAAAGTGCACCGATGAGCGAACCTATTCCGCCCATGGCGTCGCCAACGCCGTTGCTTCTTTGGGTGTTGAGGTTGGCCTTGTTCTGCGTGATGTCGCTCATAACTTCGAGGTCCGCGTTGTTTTGGTTGGCGAGATTGCTGTAGTAGTTGCCGATGGCGTCGGAAAGCGCCGTGCGGTCGTTTCCGTATAGACCAGCAAGCGTCCCCATGTTGTTTATCTTGTTCTGTCTGCTCTGCCATTCCTGCATTTGCTGCGAGCGGTCCTGCATCATGCGGTCGTATGCGCTGCGCCATTCTTCGGAAGCCAACGCCTGCTGCTTCGCAGCCACCTTGTCGAGATAGCTCGACGAGAATCGGTTACCGCCCGATGCCGCCGAGTTGCTGATTGCCGACATGGCAGCCGCTACGCGCTGGTTGCGAGCAGGATCGAGAAAGTCGTTTACATTCCCGGAGTACTCGAAATCCTTGTAGTTGGCGATAGCGTCGGCTAGATTGCTTACGGCGTCGTTGTACTTTTCCGCGTTGTCACCGTACATCGACTGCATCTGTCCGTAGTAGTCGTCATAGAGTTTGCGGTTCTTTCCCGATACGCTGTCGGCTTCCGTCTTGATGTCGTCGAGCATCCGCATGGAATCGTTTATTCTGCGGTTGTTGTCGGTGCCGAGAAATTTTCCGAGTCCGTCAAAGAGTCCCATTAGTCATCCTCCTCTTCTTCCTTGGAGTCCTTCTTTTTCGGTTCCTTCTTCTTTGGCTTCGATTCATTCTCCGCCTCGTCAAGTTCCACGTTGTCGATAAAGTCCTCGATTGCGGACTTGAGCTTCTTCATACCTTCGAGCATTGCCTTGCTATCCATTTCTGTCTCCTATAGTGCCGAACATTATAGCCTGTACTACGGCGTTCTCCGGCAATGAAAAGTTTTTGTCTTTTGCCTTCAATACCAAACTACCCGAATGCTCCGCGTTCGCCCACGAAAGAAGGCTAGTTCTCGGGGGTGCTACGGGAAGAATCTGCGGCCCCGCCTTTAGCGTGGCAGTCAAAGCCACCATGAACGGGGTCTTGACTACGTGCCATTCGCGGTCGTCGTATTCGTTCCATACGCCCGTAAGCACGCCCCACACATCCTCTTTCGGGCTGCCTCCATTGATTACCGCGTTACGCATGCTAGATCATCTCCGCGGTTGATTCCGCACGGATTGAACACGAGTTGAGCGTGAGTTCCGTCGGGTGTGAATAGGTTATCCTCAATACGCACTTGCGGCACATTCCGAGATTGCGGAAGCGCACTCGGTGCGAGTAGTCTCCAGTACGTCCAAGGCTCGCATGCTTCACGTTGCCGAACGTGTTCCCGCCGTCCTTGCTCACTTCGAGCAGGAGTTCCGGCTTGATGCTGTAATCATCCCAAGAGCCTACATTGCACTCGATAGCAAGCTCCTCAAGTACAAAGTTCTTGAGGTTGTCAACGATTACCGCCGTCTGCCTGTGGCGTATCATCGGGTAGCTCGTTCCGTCCAGGAAATCCTCGCTCCAGTAGTCGCGCTGAAATCCGCACACGCAGCCGTCGTTCGTGAACGTGAAGAACTTCTCGCGATAGTATGCGATTCCTCCCGCCCTCCACTGCGACTCGATTCCGCTCTTGCGGCTGCGGGATGTGCGCTGGTGCCATCCGCCGTCGAGCGTGTCGTAGACCCACGTTTCCCCGATGCTGTTTAGCTGGAGTACGTAGAAGTTGTGGTCCGCCACGCTGTAGCAGAAGCCGTAAGCGCTCTCCGTCGATTCGTGCAATAGCTTGTGTTCGAGCCATTCCTCGGAAATCTTCTTGAACGCGGTCCCGGTCACCATCATTACGGCCTTGCCGTACTGTGCGCCGCTCGCGACAAAGTAGACCACCGAGCCGGAGGATGCCACGCTGTTCGGGGCCTCAAGACCGAAGGAGTTCTGCGCCGTGTAGCTCGTGCGAATCCAGTCCTCGAATTCACCACTTCCGCGCTGCCATATTTCCACGGTCTTGGGACCGTACACATATAGAGTCGGACCAACTGCATAGATGGCGCTCACGTTGTCGCTTGAGCTTTCGCCGTTGAAGTACTGCTGAACGTGGTAATCGTCCTCGAACACGTGAAGTCGGCTCTCAACTTCTTCCGTCTTTACCGTCACTCCGTCTTCCTCGTATTCGGGCTTTCCGTCCGCGCCCATCCTGAACATGGTGCGCGTATCGTTCGAGAGCGGGTAAGGTACGGAGTAGTAGCAGTAGCCCGACTGCGTGTCGTTCACGACGATCGAGCCAGCCACTACTGCGACATGCGACGGCGTGACATTGCCGCCCCTGCTCGTTATTCTTTCGGGGAGCTGTATCTGCACAAGCCCGCCGCCTTCAAGCAGGTCGTAGTAGTATAGAGACGAACCATCCGCAACGAGCAGGAGCGCACGCGGGCCGCCTGTCTCGGCAAAGCTAACGCGCTTCCCGTTGTTTGCGACTGGTCCTATTACGGTGCTGTTGCCGTAAGCGTCGAAGCGGTAAAGAACGTTACCGAATACGGCGAACATGTCTTCCGGGCTCTGCTCCGCTGCAAGTCCTATCGTAGACACGTAAGCGCCACGGCATCTTGAGCCGCTATCCACCACGGACAGGAGCTTCATGCCCGGAAGCGATTCCATGTACTCGTCGGAGCCGTTCTTCGAGTAGTACATGTTGCAGGACCACTGTGCGCCCTGAATGCCGGGGAACTTCGACTTGTTCGAAGCGCCAACCAAAAACTGCGTTACCTTGGATGTAGCCATCTTGCCCCCTAGAAGCCGAAGCCCGAAAGAAGGTCGTCAGCCGGAGTCGTAGCTGCATCGACAAGCATGTCGTCGTTCCTCATCGGCCTGTTCTGCGCCGTTGTCGTGTCGATGGCCTTCATCGCTATGTCGAGGTCATGCTGAACGCGGTCCTGGTACGAGTAGAGCTTGTACTTCTTCACGGCACGCATTTCCACCGTGTAAAGGATGAGGTCGCGGTAGAGAGGAGACAGGTATATCGTATCGCCAAGACGGTAGTGCGGAAGCTGCGAATTCTCGTAGATGCGGAGGTCGCAAGGGTGCGTTCCGTTAAGGCGCACGCGCCCGACACGGCGAGTCTTTCCGCTCGGTGCGGTCTCGGTCTCGACTCCGTAGCACCACTGGCTCGGAAGGCTGTACGTGTTCACCATGTCCATCGTCTGACGGTTGGAGCCGTTGAGCTTCACCCAGCGGATTCCGAGCTTACGCGCCACTCCCTGAACGCTGTCGGGCGGTTCCTTGTCGATAACGCCGTATCCATTCTGTTCGCCTTCCTCAAGCTTTCGGAACACTACATCGCCGGAAGACATGACATCGTCCACGTTAACAGTGAGCGAAATGTATCCATCGGAATTAAGCGAAGTGATAGCACGATTTAGCAACCCCTCGTAGCTTGCAGCGAGTTCGCCGGAGAGAGTTTCACCGTCTCCGACCTGGCTCAAGTCTTCGGCTGCTTCCTGCAATAGTTCGTTTACGGTAATCATTTTCAAAAATCCTCTTTACCCACAAACTACACGGCAATAAGAAAGGCGCCCCTTTCGGAGCGCCCGGTCTTACCTTTGGAGGGAAAGGTTAGGAGAGTTCGAGGTATGTCGTCACGGACTGGCGGTTTTCCATGATCTTCGCGACGAACGGCAGGTCGATACGGAAGTATTCGACACCGTTGAGGAGCTGCGGAGCGGACTGCATCTTGAGCGTGATGAATTCGCCGGCGCCAACGTTGTCCTGCTTTGCTGCCGGGAGGTTGTCGAACTTCTGTGCATCGAAGGTGAGGGCCTTGACGCGACGGAGCTGACCGACCTGGTAGCGGGTCGTGGTCTTGAGCAACGGAGTGAGCGTGAATGTGACGGTCGTGCCGGAGAGCGCGGAACTGATGGAAGAGGCAGCCATGTGTGCGTTCGGGTTGCCGTAAGCCTTGCCGCTTGCGGTCACGCGGATTTCCGGGATGTAGGTAACGTCGGAAGCGTTGCCGTCGGAGTCGTACACGCGTTCGGTGGTCGGGATGATGATGTAATCCTGATTGGTCTCGATGCCGCCTTCGTCGACAATCTTCAAGCCGCTGACCTTGTACGGGATGCCTGCCTTGATGGTGCCGGTGCCGGAACCAGTGAGGGCCGTGAACGGCTTGATGCCGATGACATTGTTGGAAGCGTCCTTGACGACCGTAGCGGACATGGTCGGAGCCTGGTCGGAACCCGTGGTGTCAACAATCGGGAGGCCCGGAAGTTCGACATGGGAAGCCTTTGCATAACGGCCCACGGAAGCTTCTTCGTAGATTTCCTTCTGGATGTCGGAAGGGAGGAAGAGGTTTGCGCCCGTGCGACCGATCTTTGCAAGCAATGTCGGGGTCTGGAAGTCGACGAGGTCACCGCCCACACGGAGTTCGCCGAGAGCAGCGGAAGCGTCGGAGAGCATGTCGTAGCCCACGGAGGTAGCGACAACGGCCTGTGCGGAGAGGAACACGTTCTGGTCGATGATGATCTTCTGGACGTCCATTGCGAGCTTTTCGGAGCGCTTTTCAACCATTTCCTTGTTGAAGTCCTCGATGTTCACGAGGGTGTCCCAAAGGTCGCATTCGGCAGCCGTGTTGAGATTGTCGAGGTATGCGGTCACTTCGACCTGATGGGCCTTGTCGGGATGTGCGACGAGGCCGCGGGAAGTGGAGCCGGCATCCGGGAGATAGCCGTGTACAGCCATGCCGTACTTCTTGCCACGGAGTTCGGATTCCGGGAAGAGGTGGTCTGCGTTCTTGATGTAGTCGAGCTTCTGTTCTACGGCAGAAGCGAGGAGGATAAGTTTCTTTCGATTGGAGAAAGTACCAGCCATGATAATAGCCTCTTTTGAGTTGTGAAATTGTCTGTCAGGCGTCCGCGCCTCTACGGACAAGTTCAACGAGGCAAGAAAAGTTTTCGGTCGTAGGCGACCAGCCGTAAAAATTCTGTATCGTCAGAATCACGGGAACTTCAAGCGTTCCACCCTATAACTACACTTGAGCGCAAAGTGCGGAAAAGGCCCCGCCGGAGCGGAGCCTTTCGTAACGGAGAAAATGAAAACTTATCTGTGTTCCTTGAGCCACTTCTTGACCTGTCGCGGGTCGTCGAACATGTCGCCCATGAGCGTGGAGCCTCCCGCCTGTCTTCCTGGCTTGCCCATCTTCGGGATGGGCTTTGGAGACGGAGCCTGTACGCCGTTAGGGTTCGGAGCCGTTGAGATTTCCTGCTCGACCTGCTTGAGTTCCCAGTAGATAGCCATCGGGCTTGTGCGCTGCGGGTTGAAAACCCTGCGGAATACCTGCGGGTCTTCCAGCATTTTCTCGAACACCTTCGGCCCGTTCGGGTCGTTGATGAGGTAGTCGGAAGCCACCGGGCACTGGTCGAGAATCTCGCCGAGCCCGCGCTGGTTCGCGTACTGCACCTTGGCGATGAACTTCTTCGTGCGTTCGGCATCGTGGGCGAATGCGTTGTCCACGTTTTCAAGCCATGCGTTCTGCCTCTGCTGAAGCTCTTCCTGCTCCGCCTTCGCCTTCCTTTCGTTCTCCAGGCGTTCCGCTTCCTTCTTGGACAGTTCGGCATCCCTGTCAGCGTTAAGCGCCTTCATGCGCTGCTCAACTAGGTAGTCGATGTATTCGTCATCGTTTTCGAAGTTCTCGCGGGTCTTCTTCGCCTCCTTCGGCGCCATCTTCTTTTCGAGTTCCTCGAACTTCTTGGCGAGCTCGTTGTACTTGGCGTCGCGTTCGGCCAGTTCCTTCTCGTGCTTTTCCCTGCTCTTGGCGAGCTGACGCTTGAACGAGAATTCCGCACGCTTCAGCGGATCGTCCGGGATTTGCCTAGGCTCCTGTTCCGGCTTCGGTTCGTCGCCTTCCTTGACTTCGTGCGGTGTCTCTTCCGGCTTCGGTTCGTCGGGCTGTGGCGTATCTTCGGGCGCCTTCGGCTGTTCTTCGGGAGGCGTCACTTCCGGCTGTGGCGTTTCTTCCGGCTTCGTGTCCGGTGTTCCGCCTTCGAGTTCGTCCTTCATCTTGTTGAAAATCTCGTCGTACTTTCTCGACATCGTTTTCTCTCCTGTTATCTGTTGTTAATAATCCTTTTCCGTCCGTCGCGCACCGCATCGATGCGCCTTCCGTCGATAGTGACCGCTTCGAGGAACGAAGCCTCGGTAATCTCCATGCTCGATTCCGTCCTTATGTCCATGCGTTCGCGCCTCTTCGTCGTGTCCCTCACGTAGTTGCGGAGCCTGTTCTGCACCGTCTTGACGAGGTAGTTGACGATCGAACGCGGTGTCGCCTTGCAGTCCACAAGACGCTCGGCAACTCCGAGGACCTGCAAGGTCATGGCGGACTGCACGTCTTCCGTGAGGAACTCGTCACGGTGGCACATGTAGCGCGGGTCCTCCTTCGGCAACAGCACGGATGCCATCTTGACAATCCCTCGCATTATCTCGCCGTAAAGATTGTCGACCTCGGCAGGGCATCTTCTAGCCTTCCGTAGCCTTATAGCCATCGGCAGAATCTCCGCGCCTTCCCACACGTTCCTCATCAGTAGTCCTCGCTCATGATCTTCTCTTCCTCTTCCCTGCTCACCGCCGGCTTCATCGCGCTAACGCTCATCAACGGATCGTCGCCATTGTACCTGTCGATACATGTCAAGGCAGCCGCATCCCCGATGTCCGGCGACATGCCTATCAGCTTGCGCCACTCGTCCTTGTCGATGATGAGGAGGCGCCCCTGCCTGTCACGGTGCCATGTACACGTGCATAGCTGCTGCCTCAAGTGCGCCACGACATCCGAGCCGACAAGTTCACCGTCCGGGCCGTATATCATCGTGTTGGGACGGAAACCGACATAAAGCCCGTTCTTGACGTACCACGCAAGCGAGAACCACATCCAGGCACGCATGTTGGCGTATTCCTTCTCCTGCCCTTCCGGCGCCCTCGAAGAGAAGGGAACCTGGTTGCAGTTGATGTAGTACTTGAGCACGTTGTACGCGTACTCGCTGAATGCCGAGTCCATGTTGAGCGTGTCTATCGGCGTTTCGCGGTTGAAGTCCATGATGTACTTCACCACCCACTCGTGAGACTTGCCGCGGAACTCCTGCATGTCGAGAATCTCGTTGCCGCGCCTCACGAACCACCCGAAGGCATCGCGCTCTATCGAACCCTTCGACAAGTCAAGCCCTGCCATTACGCGCCTGTCCGTCGAAGGCTGGTAGTAGCTGGGGAATTCCTCGGCGTGGATGATGCAGTTGTCCGCGCCGTTCAGCGTTATCTCGGCCTCAAGTTCCTGCCTCCTCATCTCCGGCGTCTGCACGCTGCGCTCGATGATGTCGAGCTGCCTCTTCGTGAGCGTGAGGTTGTCGTAGGTCCTCGCCTTGATTATCTTCCAGTCCTCGCACCCCATTAGACCGCAGAACCGATGATTCCAGAGGCTTGTGCTTCTCGGAGTCGTCGCACCCTTCACGCTCGGACTCGTGGCATGAGGACCGCGAAGGCACGGGCCCAGGATGTCGAGCACGTCCAGCGGGGCCAGGGCCACCTCGTCGAGAAGTAACGTGTTGATGTCGTCGAGGCCGCGCGCACCGTCAAGGCATTCGTAGCTGCTGCCGTACATCGTCCACTGTCCGTAGGAAGCGCGTATGGGGTTCTTGGAGAACTTCACGATGTTCTCAAGTCCCCACTCTTTCGCCCTCAACTGCACCTGCTTCATGAGCACGTCACGTAGCGAATCGTAGCGCTGGGCGCACAGGATCAGGTTCTCGCCCTGCAATAGCTTGATCAGCGCGATTGTGGACAAGGTGTACGTCTTGCCGGCACCACGCCCGCACACCGCGAAGGTGAACGGGCTGGTGGACTTGAGCAGCGCCTTCTGGTAAGGCATGAGACGTACATGATGGACATTCAACGCTTACCCCTTCTGTTCTTCCTCCGGCTTCGTGAAGTCCTCGATGACGAGCTTGACGGAGCCTGAATTCTTTACGTCTGCCTTCAGCTGCATGCTGCTCTCAGCCTTCTCCTTGTACCCGACGAATTCAGCCATCTTGAGAATCGGTTCGATGTTACCGTCCTTGATTGCCTTCAAGAGAGAACGGTAGAAGAGCACCTTGCTGATGCGCTCGCGGCGCTTGATGTCTATTCCGAAGTTTTTTAGGGGCTTGTACAGCGAATCGGGGACGTCGATCTCGTCGACCATCGTGCTGCTCATGTCTGCAAACAGGAGGGCTTTCTCGAGCGCCTTCCTCTTCTTGGCCGCAGCGGACTTCTTGGCGAGCTCGACAGCCCGCTCGTGCGTCTTGATGACCTTCAGGTTCTCCGTGCCGATGTGCCTGGTCATGCTACACCCCTTCGGCCTTCACCGCCTTCTCGCCCGTGAGTTTTTCCGGGGGTTCTTTTCATAGGGCCGGACTTCCGAAACCGGCAGCATGACGATTTCTTTCGCAGCACCTCGCGTCTTGCAAGGTTTAATATTTTCGTCTTTTTTTTCTGAATTCCGCTTCATAGTTCAAAACCTTCCCGAATCGCCCGGACACCGTCAAGGTTCCCGGCTTCCATGAAGTCGGCGTTAGCCTTGGCGATCGCTTCCGCCCGTTTTTCGACTTCTTCGAGGCAAGTCTGCTTGATGTAGCTCCGAACGTTCGCGAACTTCTTCGGGCTGCTCCAGCGCTTGAGGGCAGCCTCCTTGCCCTTCTTGCTGTCGAATTTCTTGAGGTTGGCGAGTCCTCCCTTTTTCGGAGCATCATTCACGCATTCGGTGGCATTCGCTTCCTTATCGTTCAATTCTTCGTCAAGCATCGGCGTACCTCCCATATTTCGCACAGAATGGCCCTCAGAAGCTCTGGAATTGAAAGAGGGTAGTCCTTATAGGGGCTCGCCTCTTCACGGGCTTCTACGGCCGTTTCCGTGGTTATTTCGGGCGGTTGGGTTTTCTGCGGTGTCTTTTGTTTCGTTTCGTTCTTCGGCATAATTGATACGGTTGATGCAGATTACACCTAAAAATATAACGAGAACTGCACAGAAAGTCAATAGAACATATGTGTATGCGTGAAAAAAATGTGCAGCAATGCGTGTGTAATGTCAAATGTAAACAGATTATTTACAAATATTTTTCGTTTTTCTCTTGACTAAGATGTGTAAAATGTGTATATTATACACGTAAACAAGAAACAAGAGGATAACACGATGAAATACGCAGTAAAAGAAAAAGATTACATCAACGGCGAAGAAAGCATAATTTTCGAAACCGAAGACAAAACAGAAGCCCAGGAATTCGCCGACGCAAAGAACGCCAAAAGAATTTCAAATGAAGTCCAGTACATCGTTGTTGAGGTCTAGACATGCCGAGACGAAAAGAAGACCGTGAGCGCCCATTATACCGCGTGAACGTGATGCTGGACCAGGAAGCGCTGGACAAGGCGAAGAAGAAGGCCGTCGAGGACGACGTGCGGAACGTCGCCAACGTGACGAACACGAGCAGGTTCCTGCGGTGGCTAGTCGAGAGATATATCGCCAAAAACGCGGAATAAAATCCCGAAACTAAACATTTTGTATCGATTTCGGCACAAGGACGGAGCAATCCGCCCTTTTTCAGTATCCGAGGAATCCTCGGATGTTCGGATCATTTCCGTAAAGTCACGAAAAAGGTACACCTCGCGCGCACGCGCGCGCGTAATAGCGTGCTTACGATAATGGTTATTTAACAGATAAATATCAAAATTGGAAGAATGGTAATTTACTATTCATATTCCTACTCATACTACTACTGAAAGTAAGACAGGTTTTTCTAGGTTCGTCTAGGTTCGTCTAGGTTTAAAAAAAAGCTACTAGGTTTTTCTAGGTTCGTCTAGGTTTTCCTTTCTCTGGTTGTCAAGCGCCTCTAGAATCTTCTTTTTACACCCTTTCCAATCGTTTTGTAAACCAGTGTAAAATTTAAGTAATCTCAAACTTTTTTTAAAGTTTTTTCAAAAAAAGTATTGACAATTTGAGAATTACAAAATATATTTTGAGTATTGAAAAACAAAATTGAGTATCACTCAATATCAAGGAAGAAAACAAGATGGCTGAATACAAACAGGTAAGCATCACCACGACGACCGCCGACAGAATCGACGACATCAAGGCAAAATTTGCCGAGCTTGGAACTCCCATTCAACCGCCAGCAATCATCGGCATGGCGATTAACAAGCTCGCAAAGGAGATGAAGGCTTAATGACCGATTCCTTCTGGACAAAGGTGCTATGGTCCCGTTTCATCAAGCACTTCCGTAAACTTACGGACGAGCAGATAATCAAGGACATCCACGAATCAATGGATGCACTTGAGGACAACGATGCAAGCGGTGACTCGTTCGGAGCGAAGATGGTCGCATGGGCCAACGAGCGCAGGAACGAAAAGGCTGCAATTGCTTCGAGGGAAAACGGGAACTTGGGCGGTCGCCCTAAAAAGAATCAAGATACTACGGCAGACAGGGACACCCGCGAGGACTCCCTGAACATGACCCACGGCAGAAATGCCGTCGCGCTGGAATCTGGTACGTCTGCCAACCTTTACGGAGACGCCTCTAGCCGCGAGGCAGAGGACGAAAGCACCACCGTCTCCAAGAATATGCGGCGGGTGCCGCAGAACGAAGCCCCAGCGCACGGATTCAGCGGTGGACGTGCCGCGCAGGGTACTATGTCCCGCTCCCCGGAGGCGGCTGCGCAATCCGGGAAAGCTTACGACCAAGTAGCCTATCATTCGATAAGCACAGACGAAAAGCCCGCGGGAGTCCGTTCGCTCCCTTCTCCTTCACGCTCTCCCGTGGGCAACCGCCATGCCGCCGTCGACGTGCTCAACCTCGCCTATGCAGGCGAATTCGGAAACGTCCGGCTCACGCAGGAGCAGTACGCACAGCTCGGGATCAAGTTCGGCAACCAGCAGAAGCTGAATCGCGCGATAGACTCGCTCTCGTGCCAGATAGAGAACGGCGAGAAGAACCCGCAGAACCACTACGCGGAGCTGGTCAAGTGGGCCTCGTACCGTGACGACATGGAGGAGAAGGAAGAACTCAGGGCATCGAGCGCACAGCACTACGAGACCGTGAGCGAACACAACGCGCGTATCGTAAGGGAGTCCGACAAGTGGATAGACGAATATTACGCGCAAAAAAGGAAGGCTGCAAATGGAAAGTGAAATCAACGATATAACGAAGCGCATCCGCGACGAGCTCGCCATCTGCTACGAGCACATCGGACGCAAGGCGCCCGAATCGCTCCCGATAATCGCGGCATCGCTCCAGGAAGCTATCAAGTTCTCGAGCCCTGAACACGTCCACGAGATTTTCAAGCGTGCCAAGGACATCGAGTCCATCCCGACGCAGAAGACCCTCAAGGAATGCTACAGGAACTATTCCGAGGAAGTGCTAAAGTACCGCGACAGCGGGAACGGTATGGCATCCATCGAGTACCGCGACCCCTGCGAGGCGTGGCTACCGAAGAGCGACGTCATCAAGCGCATCAACCTCAACGAGGCCATCAAGAACTACTGCATAGCCTGTGGCGGGAATTCATACGCCAACCTTTGCAGTGCAAGGGTGAGAGGGAAAGAAGCCTACGAAGCATTTACGCGCGGAATAAAGGACACTTTGCGGAACCTTTACACAAAGTACTGGCGCAAGTGCCCGATAGCCAACGGCTACCCGTTCAGCGCAAAGCTCAACCTCGGACTTATACCGCCATCCGTTGACGACTTCCGCAAGATGTTCGGGTACGAGAACGCGGGGCACGTATGACATACAACGGAATCCAGTTGCGACAAATGACGGAGTTTACGACCAAGAAACCATCGAGATAAGCACAAACAAGGTCAGGTAATACCGCTACTCGGAAGCCCGGACGAGGACCACAGACGGGCAAATTTCACTCTTTTAAAAAGGAAAATGAACAAATGAAAGATTGGACTGGCAATTTTCACTCCGTTGTAGGATGCCTCGGTGCGTCCAATCATTCTAAAGAGGAACGAGAGGAAAATGATTTTTACGCGACTGACCCAATCGCCGCAGAATGGTTGCACAAGATTGAAACTTTGAGCCATGATATATGGGAGCCTGCGTGCGGACAAGGACATCTATGTAAAGTGTTTGAACGTCTCGGATACAACGTAAAGGCGACAGACTTGATTGACCGTGGATATGGTAGGGGTGGTGTAAATTTCCTAATGACTAAAGACAAGTTTGATGGCGACATCGTAACAAATCCTCCGTATAAATTTGCCGTTCCGTTCATTGACAAGGCGATGCGGACGATTACCGAAGGCCATAAAGTGTGCATGTTCCTTAAAGTTCAGTTCCTCGAAGGCAAAGACCACCGAGAACTCTTTGAACTGTACAAGCCTGCTAGAGTGTGGGTTAGCACATCAAGAATACAATGCGGTAAGAATGGCAATTTTAAGGATTCGATGGTTGCTTATGCATGGTATGTATGGGAAAAGGGTTTTAATGGAATTACCGAATTAAAATGGTTTAACTAAAGGACAAACAATGACAGACCAGCTTTCACTTTTGCTAGACCTTGACAGAGCCAGCGACTAGAAAAGGCAGAACGATCCGCGCGTGAGCAGGATAACCACCACTACTACAAGATTTTCGCCGACGGCGTTAAAACGCTGCTGGAGGCGCTTTAGCGTCACGGATTTTCACCCCCCAAAAAAAAACAAAATAGCGTCAGCAATGGCGCTATTTTCGCGTTAATAAATATTTTACAATAAAAATCAAGTTTTTTATAAAAAATATCTTGACAACATGGGAGAATTAAGGTATATTTACACATGTAAACAAAAACGAGGTTGACAAAATGAAAATTGAAAACATTTACATCAAGCGCGATGCCGAAGGCAACATTACCGGCGATATTGAAATTTCTAAAAATGGTCGCTTTGATTGCGTCAGCTTCGGCCTTTACACTTCTGGGAACTTTGAGTTTAAAACCTGGAATACTCGCAGGTTTTCGAAAGAAGAAAAAAAAGCTCTTGATATTGCGGCTATCGCAAAACTCGCCGCTTAAAAACTTTCAATCTTACAGGAAGGAATTATAAAATGGCAAACGAAAACACTACACTCAAGAGCGTGGCGATCACGGCGAAGGCTTACGAAATCGCCACCGCCGAATCCAGGCGCCGCAAGGATAGCGGAATACCCGCTTCCCTTACCAACGTAATCAGCGAGGCCGTCGTTCGCTCGTTCGCTCGCGAAAGCGACCTCCAGACCATCGCCAAGGCCATCGACAAGGGCTTCAAGGCCGATTCCACCGAATCTATCGGCGCTGTATATCGCGAAGCAAAGAAATACCTGGAGGAAGCATAATGAAGATTATTGAATACTTCGCAGCCAAGGTGGAGCACCTCAAGGAAGACCCGCAGGACTGGGCGGAATTTGTCACCGACTGCCTCTGCATCGTCGGAGTGGCCGTCCTCGCGGCTCTCGCCCTCGTACTCATCTGGGGAGGTGTATGATGGACACACGTTACTACCAGGCAAAGAGCGGTAAGTGGCGCTTCGAGATTTCCGGGACGGAAGACGACGCCAAGATTCACACCTTCGGAAGCGCCCCGCGCCACGTCATCAAGGACTGCGAACGATTCAACAATTCCGGCTACAGGTACACTGCGAAGCAGCTCGAAGCCTACGCCAAGCAGTTCGTATGAGGTTCGAATGAAGGAAGTAATCAAGAACGCCACCCTCACGATCATCGGCATGGGCTGCATGTACGCGCTTTTGTGGCTATACAGCCTCGCATCAATGGCTGACAACCTTTAACAAAATTAACGGAGAATACCATAATGTCTAACGAAATCGCAACAACCAATGAAGAAAACAAGGTGACGCAGGACTTGCTTCTCGACTACCTCAAGACCATGAACAAGGGCCTGAACGAACAGCAGACGAAGCAGTTCCTCGCGGTCGCCGGTACTTTCGGGCTGAACCCCTGGAAGCGCGAAGTGTACGCCGTCACCTTCAAGAACAAGGACGGCAGCACTGACATGTCCATCGTAACTGGTTACGAGACTTACATCAAGCGTGCCGAACTCAACCCGAACTATGACGGCTTCGAAATCGAATTCAAGGGCGGATTCAAGCGAGGCAAGGTCACGAAGTCAGGAAAAAACGGATCATGGCAGGTCGATGCGCTCGTGCCTGATGGCGATGTGAGCTGCATCTGCACGGTCTATCGCAAGGACCATTCCCACCCTACCCGCGATGAAGTTTTCTTCGACGAATACAACAAGGGAAACGACATGTGGATTCAGAAGCCCCGCACGATGCTCAAGAAGGTGGCGATCGTGAGCGCGTTCCGCAAGGCGTTCCCGTTTGATTTTGGCGGTATGCCGTACACGAACGACGAACTCCCGGACCACATGACAGTCGCGGACAAGCTCGAACAGCAAGGATTCACCGAAGTTCCGCAGGATGTGGCACAGACGCAAGCCCCGGCAAAGCCGAAGGCCGCAAAGAAGGAAATCGACGAAGATACGAAGCAGTTCATGGGCGGGATGAAAGGCTTGTGGATGCAGGCGCCCGAAATCTACCAGTCAACCATGAAGGAATTCGGCTTCAAGTCCGCGAACAACGTACCGCCTGAACGCCGCGGCGAGGTATTCAACACGATCGTCGCGAACATCTCGAAGGCGCAGCAGCCAAAGAGCGCACCGACCGCAGAAGAGCAGCAGACAAGCGAAGTTTAACGCGACACGAGAACGTGATTGTGGGTGGCTGGCAAGCTCCAAAGATCAGGACGGAACCCTCAAAATTTTTTTACAACATAACGGAGAAAGTAAAATGGCTAAAGAAGTAATGGCTTTCACAGAAAGCGACATCAAGGGAATGACACTCACGACTAGCGAGTTCGACACGCTCAAGTATCTCTCGGCCCATGCCGGTGTCGAGATGGACGAGGAAGCAACTCGCGAATTCGTAGCGCAACGCAACGCACGCATAAACGAGATAGTGAGCATCAGCGAACTCAAGGCGAAGGCCAAGAAGCTCGTGGAATACCTTGACAACGTGCTCAAGCATTCTTTCAACGTGGGTAGTGACGAAGACCTCCCGAAGAACGTGAGCTGGAACAAGCAGAGCTATACTTATGAATTCGAGGAAGGTCAAGCCCACGTAATAGCCAACAACCTCATTGAATGTGGTTTGATAGCGAATAAGGAGCAACTCTTCGATTGCGTGACGGTGAGCGCCATGCAGAAGGCGGCAGGTATCACGATGGACAAGATGCTCGAACTCTATCACGATGGCATCGTCATCAAGCCGAAGGAACGCACCCTCAAGATCAAGTAACGGCTATGAGAAAGATAAAGTACCCGTCCACGGCAATGGTGCGCGACAAGCTAGGTGCAGGAAGCAAGATAGCGAAGCGCATCTACGCTCTTGAGAAGTGGGCCGTGAGCCACGGCTACGACGGGTACGCGCCCATCAATCGGCGGACGAAAAAGGACAAGATGCAACAGATGGAGATTGGTCTATGACACACACGAACGACATTCCAAGAGTCATCACGGATACGCCTGCGGATGGCAAGAGCTACAGCCTCACCTACGCACAGATTAGCCGCAGAAAGCGCGGTGAAAGCATCTGGAGTCGTGACAAGGTTGTCGCTCCGTATGATGTGAGGAAAGGGAAGTTTGTATGAGCACACGCAAGTTCACGGAAGAGGACATTGACGAGATGGTCTTTCTTGCAAAGAAATTCAACAGCTACAGAAAGGCTGCGATTGAATTCGGTTGCTCTTACCAGACTATAGCCGACCGATGCCACAAACGTGGCGTGCATATCGCAGGCCCTCACGAAATTTGCAAGAAAAAGAAGCAGCTCGTCGTAGACGGTCACACTTTCTACTGGATTGACAAGGGCTACTATCGAGGCTCCGTCAACGGCGAACGCCTAATGCTTGCAGACTACCGTTACAGACAGATGTTCGGAACGCAGAAGCCGAAAGGGACTGTGATAATGTTCAAGGACGGGGACCACGACAACTACGCTATCGAGAACCTTTACTTCATATCGACTTCCGAGTACATGAAGCTCCGCAACGAGGACCCGGAAATTCACGCCCGTAACATCGAGCTTCTGGACAAGGGAAGAAAGGATAACTTCGAGCGCGAACGCTATCGCCCGTGGCTTGCAAAAAAAAGACTTGCACGTACATGGGCCACCAGGCGTGAGCGTGACCCGGAAGGCATCGGGATAAAGAAGATGGTCGAGACGAGACGCAAAAACGCGGAGGAAAGAGGCTACTACTACACCGAAGAGCAACGGCTGCATATGAGTCTCTCCCACAAGGGAATCACACGAGCGATGGCGCAGACAAGGAAGCACGAAAGTGAAAAGGCTGCCATCCGCGCAAAACTGGGAATTCTATAAAGATTGAAACAAACTAACAAAAGGAATAAAACAACATGGCATATTTGAATAAAGTTTTGCTCATCGGCAATCTTGGAAAAGACCCGGAAATCCGCGTGAACCAGGCAAGCGGAAAGAAGGTCGTGTCCTTCTCGCTCGCCACCTCTCGACGCTACCGCGACGCCAACGGCGAACAGAAGGAAGATACCCAATGGCACAACATCGTAGGCTGGGGCAAGGTCGCGGATGTCGTAGAACAGCTCGGAGTCCGCAAGGGAACGAGCCTCTATGTCGAAGGTCGCCTGACGAACCGAAGCTGGACGGACCAGGCAAGCGGACAGAAGCGCTACGTGACGGAAGTCGCGCTCGACACGTTCCAGATTCTCACGCCGCGCGGAAACGGACAAGCGAACGGCAACGGATACGGTCAGCAGGCACAACAGCAGCGCCCGGCATACCAGAACGAGTACGACCAGCAGCAAGCCGACGACTGCGACGACCTTCCGTTTTAACAAACTAATAAAAGGAATTTTGTCATGACAATCGAAGAAATGCAATCCTTGATTAACCGTCTCCAAGGCGAACTTTCAGCCATGAAAAAGGACAAGGAAAAGTCCGACAAGGAAGAAAAAGCCAATTGGCCAGCAACGGCTGAAATGAGAGCAAGGATTTCAAACTTTGCAAAAAAGTACGGCATCAAGATTACCGATACTGAACGAGACAATCTTTTGAAGATTGTGGAAAATCTCGAAATCCGTCTCCGCAAGGTTGACAAGAATTATCGCTATACACCACACGTTTCTTCCAAAAAAGGCAGAGACATTTCAAAGAGACTTTTCACGCAGAAGAAATCCGAAAAGAAGTCGGATAACTCCGAGCAGACAAGCCTCTTGTAATAAACGACTTTTCTCCGTGCGAGCCCAACTTTTGCCCACGGAGAAGCCGAAGGCGTGACGAGTAACCAACCAATCAAGGAAAAACAATCTCCAATAAACCGGATGAACGTTGATTCTCGAAAGGCTCGGAAAACTCTCTGTTGTTGATGCCACGCCCGAAGCACCCCGCGCACGAGGAAAAACGGATTTTCCCAATTCCCGTAATTCGCACCTTGTGCGCGGTTAACGCTGCCATAGCTCAACAGGCAGAGCAACCGCTTTGTAAGCGGTAGGTTTAAGGTTCGATTCCTTATGGCAGCTCTAAACGGTTCCTTAGTTCAGCGGTTGAACTGCTAAAGCTGCCCTATGCAGGCAGGTAGAATCGCTACGAAGGCGAAACTGTCTTAATTGACGTGATGTACCAGAGCACTCTACACGCGGGTTCGAGCCCCGCAGGAACCTCGAAAAAAAAACGATTGACGGAAGGGTATTCGATACGAAAGAGTTAACAACCTACACCGTCAATCACCATTTAATCCCGATGGCGGCAGACACAAAATCACATTTCACTTATCACTTCTAAACGCCGCCGGAGGGAAAAGTTTGCACGGAACGAAACATCACCTAACGAAATCAATTCCCGCGTTAGATGATTCTCCAAGAGGGTATTACACAATGTCCCGTGCGAAGGTGGTTCGTCCGCTCCATCAATAAAAGCGGACAAAGTTTACGACCAAGAAACCATCGAGATAAGCACAAACAAGGTCAGGTAATACCGCGACTCGGAAGCCCGGACGAGGACCACAGACGGGCAAAGTTTTGAACAACGGAGAAACGAAAATGAACGAAAACGGAATAACGGTACTTTCACTTTTCGACGGCATGAGCTGCGGCCAGATTGCGCTCAAGGAACTCGGAATCAAGGTGGACAAATATTACGCCTCCGAAATCGACAAGCACGCGATCAAGCAGACGATGCTGAACTTCCCCGACACAATCCAGCTCGGCAGCGTGACCGAGGTGGACGCGCGTAAACTCGGACACATCGACCTGCTTATCGGCGGCAGCCCATGCACTAACTTCTCTTTCGCTGGTCGCAGAAACGGCATGAACACCACAACTAACGAGGAAATCTATACGCTCGACCGATACCTTGAACTGAAACGGCAGGGCTTCGAATTTGACGGCGAATCGTTCCTCTTCTGGGAGTATATGCGTATTCTCGGCGAGGTGCGCGAGACCAACCCGGACGTGCTTTTTTTCCTTGAGAACGTAGAGATGGGAGAAAAGTGGGAGACCGTGCTGACGAAGGCCATCGGCATCCCCGGAGTGCATATCAATAGCGCATTGGTGAGCGCGCAGAACCGCAGGAGAATCTATTGGACAAACATCAAGACAAAGACCGAGGGCCTTTTCCAATGGGTAGTGCCGGACATCCCGCAGCCGGAGGACAGGGGCATAATGCTCGCCGACGTGCTGGAGGACGAGGTGGACGGCAAATACTACCTCAAGGACGAGGTTGTGGACAAACTGCTTGCGAACGGGGTCAAGGGTGCGGAAGGTAGTGTGTGAGCCTAGCAAGAGGGAAGCCGTGGTAATCCCCGACCAGAACAAGGGGGGGGTACTGATGCAGACCTACTACAAGGGCTACTCGAATTTTTGGACTGGAAGGCAATATGTGCTTGAATACGAAGAGATTGCAACCGATAATCAACAAGAACAATAGGCAGATGCTACCCCCCCCCAGAACGGCAAGGGAATGTGTCTTACTACCGACTTGGCACATAGGCAAAGTTTTCAAGGGCTGATTTTTGTGGTGGAATATGAAGATCTGGAGGACAGCAATGGATAATGGTGTGCGAAATTTTGAGCAAGTAAGCATTTTTGGAAAACTTCCTAAACGCGAAATTACGTTGTATGTAGGTTCGGTGGGGAAAGCTAGGTGCTTGACTTGCGAAAGTTTCGTTCGTGGAATAGGGATGCAGAAAACAACCGATTGGATTATGGAATATGAGGAATTGTAAGTGTTTCATCACGCAGTATCCGCATGGTTTCAATGACGGATTCGAGTACCACGACGGCAAGGCCCCACCAATAACTATTTCATCTTGGCAAGCAAACAACTTTGTGATTTTCTACGAGGATATGCAGAACTTTGAAATTATACCCATTCTCCGCATCAAGGAAGCGACAAAGGCGGGGTTCATGGAAATCCATCCGGGCGAGTGCTTCGACGCGGAAAACCCAAACTCCGAAACTAGAAGAGGACGCAAAATGACCGACAAATCAAACTGCCTCATGGCACAGAACAACACGAACTTCATGCGGTACGAAGGTCCGCGCATCATCAACCTTTTTGGCAAGAAGGTGCGCGTCCTCGGCATCCGCAGACTCACGCCTACCGAGTGCGCAAGGTTGCAGACTATCCCGACCTGGTATAAGTGGGAGTGCAGCGACTCGCAAGCATATCGTATGCTTGGCAACGGCTGGACCGTGGAAGTCATCAAGCACATCTTCAATTTTCTGCCTTTTGAAAGAGAGCGTGCGACAGAATCGCAAAGGAGATAAAGTAATGAGCTTGAAAGATGATGAAAAAGGATTTTATTACAAACTCGAAATAATCGTTTGCA
>Ga0326513_10000507_pt1 | contig 33095 bp, 48 predicted proteins | sample 2_2465_0518_D_FD_203654 | JGI IMG/M metagenome (GOLD analysis project Ga0326513, IMG submission 203654) | Bovine rumen microbial communities from UC Davis, California, United States - 2_2465_0518 | ecosystem: Host-associated > Mammals > Digestive system > Stomach > Rumen | place: USA...
ACATCAACATGACCGCGCTGAACAGCCTTGCCAGGTGGAAGGAAGGTCAGATGGAGATTCCGGGCGTTGAGTTCTATCAAGAAAGCGTTATGAGCGTGAGATCATGATGACACGTCCTCCCTGTTACAACGACGGCAATGATTGTCCCCGGCGATACGTTGGATGCCGCGCAGAGTGTACCGCATGGCATGAGTGGCTGGTAATTCACGCGGAAGAGAAGGAAAAGCGATACGCGATCTACCGTAAGCAAGTAGACGCAGACACCTTTGAAGCCCAGCAGGGTGACAGGATTCGCAAGCTGAACAGATTGAGAAATGAGCAGGATAAAAGGAGGACACATAACTGACATCGCAATCCCCCAGGTAGCGGTGGCAATTTAGGACGAGACATAGAAAAATGGGAGGATTTGCATGAATACTGAATTGGCTTTTGCTATGGGTGAAATGAATCGTGGGAAAGAACTTATGGTGTTTGATTGGGACAAGGCCGCTACGATTATACGTGATCGTAAACCAGATTACGCTGATGCGTATTTAGACGGTGATCGTGAATGGACTGGCGGTAATATTTATAAAGATGGCAAGCCGAATCATGAATCATACACGTATCTTGCTTCTACATGGGCCACACCTATGTTGGATATAGATGGTGATTTGATTGAGTGCTATAAAATGCAGCATGAAGTCCCAAAGTGGGGAAGTGGGACAAAGTGGCCTAAAAGCGCACTTAATATACTGAATGGAGATTAGTATATGAACGGTTTAACTATTCATTCTCCGCAATGTGCGGGGGCGATACTGGATGGCGTGGCGCGGCGGGTTATCCCGCTGTCCCATGCCGAACTGATAGCGGTGAACAGGGAGTGCGCACGGATGCGCCAGAAGCCGGTACAGCGGCGTATGACACACAAGTGGCAGGAGTTGGATAAGTACAAGGCAACACCTACGAAGGGCGCGAGAAGGGCGCTGTGGGGCTTGTACGGGCTGGTGTTGGTGTTGGTTGCGTGGGTGAGGGGGTGAAGGGATGAACGATACGGATTTTATGACCCATATTATTTGCGAGATATGCGACTATGCAATACAAAACGAGATGGAGCCAAATGACACCCTTAATACCATCGCTGACAATATTAAGGCATTGCTCAAAATCAGCACGTTCAACAACTGGAAGGAGAAACACAATGGCTGATCGTGAGAAGGTTATCGGCGATCTTGAAGAACAGATTGCATGGATAAGAGACAACGACTTTCACAAGTTCCCAGGCTGGGGCCATGCGGTTCTGGCAATGCGTGATGCCCTCGCCCTGCTGAAAGAGCAGGAGGCGCGGGTGATGACGCTGGGCGACTTGCGCAGTATAGGGTCAGTATGGGAGTTGAATACGCCGCCATACCTGTGGATGGAAATAAATCCGTCATACAGGTGGACAAGGGGATTCTGGGTCGCATGGCGTGAAATCTATGACATGATAGATGGGCTTCATCCAACCTATGATGCAGATAATTACCAGAAGATATGGCGCTGCTGGACATCCCGCCCGACAGACGAGCATAGACAGGCGGTGAAGTGGGAATGAAGATAATCACGCATGGAAACTGCTTGATTTTTATATGCCCGGAGTGCAAGTGCGTGTTTCAAGCCACAAGTAACGAAAAAGGCACAAAATATAGGGGCGGTATGGGAAGTATCAACACCCCAAGCGAATCTGGGTATTACCACGAATGTCCTGAGTGTGGATATGGAAGTGTAAAGGGGGAAGCCAAGTGGAAGGACGTCATAGCGTAAATGACCTGATTTCAAGAGCGGCGGCGATTGATGCGATAGTCAGTGTAACCGCATTTCCAGATGCTGACTACATCAAGAACCTGTGCCAGAACCCCGCGAATAGTGAAGATTGGTTGGGCGGGGTATGTGATGCGATCAATGCCGTGGAAGATGTCAATGCTGTGGACGCTGTGCCGGTGAGACACGGGCGGTGGATAAACTACCCAGAGTGCCTTAGATATGAAAGTGCGTACTGTGAAGAGGATATAGTCTGCTCCGAATGTCATTCGGTATGGAATATCATCGACAATGATGCTGATCGCTTCGACTATTGCCCAGCGTGCGGCGCGAAGATGGACGGTGACACGAATGGATAAGCTGCAATTCGTCTATATTAGCGACGTGGTGAACGTGGTCAGGTGCAGGGATTGCAAGTTTGGAAAACTTTATCTTGATGCGGATGGGCACAGATTGATTCAGTGTACAAATACCAAATATCCTACTGCAAACGTAGAAACATGGCCGCTTGAATTGGATTGGTATTGCGCTGGTGGCGAACGCCGGGACGGTGAAACCTGATGGACTGGTTAACCCCGAATGACTACGCCGAGTTATGGCACGTCACACCCGGCGTAGTTACCAGACATTGCCGCGAAGGAAATATCACGGCGAAACAGATCGGGCGCAACTGGTACATCAAGCCCGGACAGGATATGCCGCACTCCAAGCGCCTGTTTGTAGACGAAATGACGCCGAGACAGCTTGAAGATCGGCGCAAGAAACAAAACAAGCGCAACAGAGAACAGTATGAATGGTACAAGGCGCAAGGCATTTGCCCGTCTTGCAAAACCAGATACGCCGACCCCGGACACGTGAACTGCGAAGAGTGCAACGCGAAAAGGCGTAAACGGTTTTGGGACAATACAACACCAAAGACCAACGCCGAACGATGCAAGGAACGGCGCGAAGCATTAAAAGCGCGGGGAATGTGCATAAGTTGCGCCAAAAGCAAGGCGGTTGAAGGGCGTGTGCTGTGTGCGGTTTGCGCCCGGAAGTTCGCCGAAGGGCAACAGGCGAGAAAAATAAAGCGCAGGTTACAGAAGGAGGTAGCAAATGGGAACGGTACAAATATTTGACACGACCACACGAAATCCGATCACCCTTATAGGCGAGAGAGCCGGTATATGTTGGGGCGCAGACACTACGGATGCCGCCGCGAACTACAAGCGGGGCTGGGACTGTATCACCAGTGGACACAGCAGGACATTAGAATTTGTCAACGTGGAGATTGCGTTGCGGGGTTATTCGGCGCGGGTACTCCGTGAATGGTACACCCACATAGGTTGCCTACCTTCCAGATTGCAGGAATCAACGCGATATGTTGACTATCGCAACTTTGGTTATATTGTACCGAGAAGCATTGAAGCAAACCGTGAAGCGTTTGGTAGATATGTGTCTGCAATGGACACACTCAGACGGACAGCGGGAACGTTGGAGAAGTTGGGAATCCCAAGGGAAGATGTTGCCTATCTCTTGCCCCTTGGCATGGAATCGCTCATGGTCGATAAGCGCAACCTGCGGAACTTGATCGACATGTCCAGACAGCGGATGTGCAACAGGGCACTATGGGAGTTTCGGGAACTGTTTAGGGACATTAGCTGTGCGCTGGTAAACTACAGCGAAGAATGGGGTAAAATAGTGAATACGCAGTTTATGCCTAAATGCGAAGCGTTGGACTATTGCCCTGAGAAACATGGGTGCGGGAAGTACCCGCCGAAGGGGGACTGACCATGCGCGTGATAGATGCTGATGCGCTGAAAGAAAACTTGCAAAACCATTACGGTGTCGTAGGACAAGATTGCGGTGTAAGTAAAGATTTTGTGGATGGAACTTTTATGGGACTTGATGCGGCGATGTTTGAAATTTATTCAGCCCATACCATCGACGCTATCCCGGTGGAGTGGTTGCGGGAATGGCAGGATGAAGTCGGAACTCTCAACGAATGGTGGCCTATCATTGAACGCATTATCACGGTTTGGCATGAGGAACAGGAGGCGAGACAGTGGCGGACATCACGCCGATAGAAGCAAACCTGCCGCACAAGGTGTCCGAAGTTGTATGCTTACGTTGCCTGACGCGGTGGATTTCTGTAAGACCAGTCGGGACGCTGTTAAAGGCTTTGGAATGTCCGAAGTGCGGTGCGCTGGGTGTTGTGATTGAAACGGGAGAAGATATGGAGGCGAGATAGCATGGAAAAGGTTTGTGCAAACTGCACGTGGTACGAAGAAGAATGGGAATACTGCTTTAGATACGGCAATCATGCCCCGAGGGATGGGCATTGCGAATCTTTCCGGGAAGAGATACAGAAGCCGAAGGGGGAATAGCCGTGGCAAGGGTGGTCAGTCTGGAGTGCGACAAATGCGGTTTGGAAATCAGGAACGATACGAGTCGCATTATCATTTGGAGGCACAGAATAAAGTTTGAAAAGTATGATGTGCGCAAAATGCTGGGCGATGATGAGGAAGTATATTTGTGCGGCAACTGTGCGAAGGAATTTCGGAAGTGGTTAAAGGAGGGATAGCATGCACTACTGTTTGATGTTTCTGTCAAATGAGTTCCCCACCGACGCAGTGATAGAAAAAGCCTTGAAGCCGTTCAATAGCGAAGACTTCTGGGCGCTTCACGAAGACGACGAGAACTGTGAACAGCCCGTGTTTACATGGGACTGGTGGCAGGTCGGCGGTAGGTACAACGGCAAGTTAAAATTAAAGTATGACCCGGATGACGATACCAGCGAATACCGTTGGATGTTTGTGGCCAAACAACCGCGAACCAAAAGGCTGTTTAGGTCATATCTGCTTGAAGCCTTTATGGAAACAAAGATGGCACCGTTCTTTCGGGAAGATGACTACATTGCGTCCATGGGAACCCGCGATGGATATTTGTATGTCGATGGAGGGAAAATTGCCGATATGCTCAATTTCAAGGAAGAATGCACAAAGTGCTTTTGCTACCTTGATACGGATGGAAATGCTTATGCCTGCAGAACTTGGAGCAACCATAAGTGGGTAGAAGACACGTCTTTTAAAGATAAGGTCAAATCCGCTTGCGAAAACAGAACCGATGGATATGTCGTGTTTATTGATATTCATGATTAGCCGAAGGAGGTCAGCATGAGCAAGGGCAAGAGGGGCACACTGTCCGCCCGCGAGATACGACGGATGAACGCGAGGGAGCAGGCGAAAGTCGAGAAGAAGGACGCGCTGAACGCCTTCTGGGCATTGCCCGAAGCGGAGCGCCAGCGCAGGATTTCGGAGAACGAGCAACTGAAAAGCATCCAGCGCAACGGCATCACGATCGACGACCTTGACCGCGCCGGGCGGCAGGGCTATCAGGACGGTGCAAAGGCGGGCGCGGAGAACACCATGCGTAACGTCTACGCGGCGGTGGCACTGACCCTGCATGAGATGTACGGCTTCGGCAAGACGCGCTGTGAGAAGGTGCTGAACGCCATAGACCAGAAAGTGATCTACGCGCTGGACAGCAAAGAGGCGATTCAGCAGGCATGGGACGAGATCGGGCTGACCATCACTTTTGACGGCGACCCACTGGAAGATCGGATAACCGAGAAGGGAGCATGAATGAAGATCAAGCTGGACGGGGGCGCATTTGCCCCCACCCGCGCCCATAAGGACGATGCGGGATTAGACCTTTACGCCATGTTTGATGGCTGTGTGCGGGCGAAACAGTCGGCGACGTTTCACACGGGCGTTCACGTTGAACTGCCGCACGGAACGGCGGGAATCCTCTTACCGAAGTCCGGGCTGATGACCAAGCACGACATCATCACCTTTGGCGTGGTAGATGAATCCTACCGTGGCGAGATTATGGTTCACATGTTCAACTGCGGGCAGACAGACTACAGCGTGAAGGCCGGGGACAAGGCAAGCCAGATGCTTGTGGTGCCCGTACTGTACGAGGATGTGGAGATCGTGGACGAATTGAGCGCCGGAGAGCGCGGAAATAATGGTTTCGGTTCGACAGGAAGATAGGAGGAAAACATGAAGAAGTTTATCATTGTGGTAGTTCTGATACTTGCAATCGCGATCACCATGACTGGATGCCGTGAAGCGGAACGTGTTTCGCACAACTTAAGTAAGGAAGCTGACCAGTTCAATGTTACACGTCGAGTGACGGTTTACAACACGCGCACCGATAAGATTTTACTGGAAGTCATCGGCAATCTGTCGGTTCAGTCATCCAGTGGTGACATCGATCTGATTGTGGAGGTTGGGCCAGGGCAATACAAGAAACACTTCATCAATCTCAACGGATGGACAACATATGTCGTGGAAGACGTTTCCGGTGCGTTTGTTGACAAATATCATTATGAGGTCAATTTCCTGCCAGAAATGATAGTGCCTATCACGTTTACCCAGAACGATTAACGACCTACCGCCCGCCCGTGGGCGTTATACGCGGGCCTTTGAACTATGAAGAAGATCATAATAGGGTTGATACTTGTGGCGGTTGTCGCGGCGCTGACGGGCTGTGATAGCGACAAATACCCATTTATCAAAATCGAGCGGGACGGCACACGAGAGCATGATGTCATAATCCCGATAGGTTGTGGGTTTATGCTGACGAAGCAGGTGTACACCATTGAAGAGCACAAAGACGGGTACGACATAATCATTCACGTCAAGGCGGGTGAACGAGAATGAGCAGACCAGTTTACTACGATGAAACCTCAGTTCCCCAGGACGCCCAGCGTTACCTCAAAGCGCGGGAATTTCTCGAAAAGCTGCGCAAGCATCAGAGAGAACTTGACGCGCAGACGTATAAGACCTTGCGCGGACAGGCGCTCAACGGCGACATACAAGGCGCAGAGAAGGGCTTGGAACGCATTTTGAGGAGGGAATGGTAGTGGAACACCTTGAGCAGTCCATGCGGGATTTGATACTGCAGATCGTCAATGAGGCGATGGAAAAGCAGGACAGGTATGTGAGCATCATCTTCGGCGAGCAGGGTCCGTGCGTGACGATCTATCCGCTGACCGACGAAGAAACCTAAAGGAGGGACATATGGCGAGTAACAGACCCTTGAAGCTGGACGCGTGGGGCATAAGTTGGGAAGAATACAAGGAACTGACGTATTTCTGCTTGCAGTACGAGCAGAAGAAGCGCGAAGCGGCGGCGCTCCTGACATTGAAGCTGTCCACGCCCGTGCCGGAGATATATCACAAGAACGGCAAGGAATACGGAACGTTCATGCCCCACGGCGGTAATAGAATCAGCGACCCCACGGCTGCGACAGCGGCGAAGCGTGACCGGCTTCTGGGGGATGTGCACATGATCGAGCAAGCTGCAATGGCGGCAGGGCGTTTGAAAAGCGGGTACAGCATTTACCCGTCCCTGCTGCGAGCCGTGACCACGCGCGGCGGCGTACAGTCCGCAATGACCGATACGGACACGCGCCCGCCCTGCGGCAAGAATGAGTTCTACGAAGCGCGGCGCAAGTTCTTCTGGATTCTGCGTGAGATGCGTTGCGGAGATTTGGAGCCGATAGCGTAAATCAAAATAGTCGAGTTTTTAGGCAACACAGTGCACCCGATCTGTGATATAACCTAACTGTGCACAGTTGGAACACGGCGCACAGCACCAAATTCCAACGCATTATGCGGGCAGTTGATGAATAGTCCTGTCCACAGGTCGGGCTACCCGGTTACTCTATCCCCTTGGGGTGATCGGGAGCGGGACAAAAAGAGCGCGGGCTTCTATCTCTTCACCGCGCCGCCTCCTGCGTTGGTGGGGACGTTATAGGCTTTGAAGGGACGAGCCGGGGAAACCCGGCAATATGTAGATTTGGGTGAGTAGTCGAAACCGGCGCACCGCTAATGCGCTGCATCCGTAAACGGGTGCCAAAGGTGCAAATCCTTCAATCTACGCCAAAAAGCGCTTGCAGCAAACATTATATGCGAAAAAAGGCGCTTTGTTGCCGAGCAGAAGCGGCTACTACTTCTGACCGCGCCGGGCGGTGTATAACCCGGCAATATGCAAGGTTGGTCGAGTGGCTTATGACGGCTGTCTTGAAAACAGCAGGCGGTAAAGCGTCCGTGGGTTCAAATCCTACACCTTGCGCCATCGGGTGAACACTCGTTGGGCACCTCCTTTCAATGGGGCGGGATGCCGCACTTTCCCCGGCATCCGACAAGCCCGTCCGTGCGAACCTCCCGGCGGTTTGACAGATTTACGCCGGGACTGGACGCAGGAACCCCGACCTGTCGCGACCGTGCGGTTTGCCGGGGCGATCAAAGGCGGGTTTCGCTTCGGGCGTTGAGCGCATCAGCGTCCACCAGAAGTGCAGTTCGATTCTGCTCGTTGACCGAGGATTGGTATGCGGCAGTTCCCGTTCGATTCGGGCAATGGCGCGATCACGCGCTCCGTTGGTACGGCAGATGGTCAGGCTTCGCACGCTGTGCCGAAAACAGCGTGCACCAACCCCGCATCACACTGTCCCCTTGTGATGATGCGGCAAAAGTGTAGTTCGGTCGTAAGGCCGGGGATTCCCACACCGCAGGTGGGGGCGGTGCAGGCGGTTAATAGCGCGCGGGACACGCTGACCGCCTATTTTTGTACTTTGATAACGCTGGCGCGCACACGACGCCAGCAGCGCAGGCATTCAAGCGTGTCCACTTTGTCGCTGGCGCAGTAGCAGGGCATGGCGAACGGCTTGTCGCCGGGAACGAGGTAAAACGTGAATGTGCGGGTCGTGCCGTCGATGCGGCAGGTTACCATCTTTGCGCATTTGAGCATAACAGCGCCTCCTTTCGTGGGTATATATGCGGGTAAGGGCGCGGATATGCAGGACGGTGGAAAAAATAGCAAGAAAATTCAAAAGGCCAAAGATTGACAACTTTCGCCATTACTGCTACGAGTGCACACACTGGACATTCATCCGTGACATCGGCTGTGCCCACGAGGGCGTATGCAATGCAATAGAGGGCGAACCGACAGAGCAGGACGCATACGACAAGATGTGCGGCTTATTCTGTCGCAGGACGCGCAGAAACGGCCCGTAGAGCCGTTTTGTTTGTTTGCGCGATAACTTTATAAGCGTGAAGTGTAACACGCTATAATGCCGCTTTACGGCGGTTTGGCATAGGAGGCCACGATGAAGAACTATGTTGACAACAACCGACCACCCGCCGGGGAGGAAGAACGGATTGTCTATATCAGCCCCAAAAAGCTGATACCCTATGAGAAGAACCCCCGGATGAATGATGGGGGGGTGCAGCCGGTCATTGAATCCATCAAGGCGTATGGTTTCAAGGTGCCGATTGTCGTTGATCGTAACAATGTCGTCGTATGCGGCCATACGCGGCTCAAAGCGGCGCTGCAGATGGGGCTTGATAAAGTCCCTTGCATCGTTGCGGACGACCTCACAGACGAACAGGTGCGGGCGTTTCGTATCGCTGACAATAAAGTTTCGGATTTCAGCATATGGGACAACAAGCTGCTTTTGGAAGAGCTGGACGCGATTGACGTTGATTTGTTTACCGGCTTCGACTTCGGGGATCTGGACGGGCTGGATGTCCTCAATGAAAAGGACAATTCGGCTGTTGAGGATAACGAGGACGGCGTAACCTATGAGGTTGTCTGTCGTTCTATGAGCCGAGAGCGCGTCGAGAAGATTCAGAAGCTATGGGAAGAAATGGGTGGCGACGATGTCTGACCGCATCCTCATAGCAGAGATCAGCGGCAAACGCCCAGGGACAGCGAGACAGCGGCCTACAGAGCGCATGGAAACAGAGCATGATATGGTTATCATATCCAATAACAGTGAGGGATATGTTACCGATCTGCCGATTATAAATGTCCCTGATGATTACCGCGACTGGTACTGCGCGAACATCAAGAACAGCGATAATGCATGGTACGCGCCGATGAATCGTAGCTATGCGATTAAGTGGGCGCGCGAGCAAGGATATGATTACCTAATACAGCTTGATGATAATATCGATAAACTGGAAATCGCCTATATGGAAACTGTGGACGATGTGACCAAGCGTTATCGAATAATTGCAAAGCCCGGTATGCTTGATGATTATATCCGAATGTTTGTTACAGTGCTAAAAAACACAAACGCGGCAATGGCAGGTTGCCAACTTTCTGGCACATCGATTCCCGAAAAGAAATTCCTTCGTGAGCGATATGTGTACTCAATCTTTGGCCTTGACCTGAAATCCTGCCCGGATGTTTTTCACGGAGATTTTGAAGATGATATAGAATATCGTCTCAAATGCAAACAGATGGGTTTGCCGGTTGTGCAGATCATTCCGCTTCGATATGGAAAAACTGGACAAGCACATAGCAAAGACCTTTCTGGCTGCCGCGCTGAATACCTTAAAGCGGGTCTGAAACGTGGCGAGCACATGGGAAAGCTGTACGGAGACATCTATTCCTGTCAGATGAAGCATAAGCGAGCATTCACAACAAGCGGAGAGGACAGTGAAGCGATCAACTTCAGGCATTACCTCAAACCCTTTAAGGTCGGGGTGGTCGTTTATGATATGGAGCCGATAACAGAGTGCTTCCGTGATATACTGAGCAAGTATGCGGAACACAAACCAGATAAAAGCATATTTAAGGTCAAAAAACACAGGAAGAATATAGGTTAAGCCTATATTAAACCTCCTTCAAAAGTATTTACAATAGGTTCAACCTATGATATAATACATAATGAAAGGAGGGAAAGCCAATGGGAAGTAAGCGCGGGAAGAAAAACCGCCGGGATAAGACGGCACTCATCACGGCGGAACTGCTCCTAATCTCAGAACTTATCCAGCTGATACGGGTTCTCATAGAGATACTCGAACGGATGAGAAAAGGATAGGGCAGTCGGGGAGGGCGAAAGCCCTTCCCCTTCCCGCAGTATATCATACTTTCCGCGAGGGCGCAAGTATGTATTTTGATCTAATACTTGACATTGTACAGGTAATTCTTTCGGCGATCATAGTTGTACTCCTATGGCGCAGAGAATGAAGTTGTATCCAAAGAAAGGACCTGGCGGTCATATCACGGCATACTTTGTTCTCATAGGGAGCAAAGAAGCAAGGGACGCTGGCTTTATCCGTGAGGATGGAACGACACGAGAAGCAAAGAAAACCGTTGACGCTGAGAACAAACGAATCATCATCGAACCTATAGATGATTAACCCAAGGGGCTGCATAACGCAGCCCTTTTTCTATGAATAAGGAGCGAATGATATGGATAATGGCACTCGTCCAGTCTCTCCCGTAAATGGTGTGCCATTGCCAGAAGGGAGACCGTTTACAGCGGGGGAAATAGCGCGGGAAGCTGGCCGCAAGGGTGGAAAGCGTTCTGGGGCAAAGAAACGAGCGCGAAAAACGCTACGCGATGAACTCCTTGCATTACTGTCTGAAAGCAGACAAGCAAAAGATGGAAGTATGACGCAAGTACAGACGGCAATGTCAACGGCCCTTATAAAGTCGGCACTTTCTGGTAGTGTTAGGGCGTTTGAAGTCATACGAGATACGATTGGAGAAAAACCTGTTGAGAATGTTGCCCTATCTGCCGGAAGCCTTAATGCATTGAATGAAGCATTTGAAGCACTAAAGGACGATGCGCAATGACGGCACAGGAAAAGGCGCGTTGGTTCATCACCCACCCCGCCGCGCTTGGACGTGCGCTGGGCTATAAGGACTTCCGCGACGATCTTCACGGCGCATGGATTCGCAGCATGGTAACGCGCACGGACGACATGACGCTGCAGGCGCACCGCGGCAGTTATAAGACGACGTGCTTGTGCGTTGCTATTGCCCTGCTGATGCTCTGGCATCCTGACCAGAACATCATTTTTTTGCGTAAAACTGACGGCGACGTTGCGGAGGTCATAAAGACCGTCAACCGCATCCTGTCCACGGACATCATGCGCGACATCTACAACTCGCTGACCGGCGGCGACCTTGCGGTGGCCCGTGACACGTCCAGCGAGATCACGCTGAACATCTACGCCGCGCCGCGCGGTGCTGCCCAGCTGCAGGGCATCGGCATCGGCGGCAGTATCACAGGCAAGCACGCGGACATCATTATCACGGACGACATCGTAAACCTGAAAGACCGCATATCCCGCGCCGAAAGGGAGCGCACGAAATCGGTCTACATGGAGCTTCAAAACATCTGCAACCCCGGCGGGCGGTTCATCAACACCGGCACGCCCTGGCACAAGGAGGATGCTTTTGAACTGATGCCGAAGCCGGAGATGTGGGACTGTTACTCAACGCATATGCTGGACAAGCAGCAGCTTGACGATCTCCGGCAGTCCATGTCCCCTTCCCTGTTCGCCGCCAACTACGAACTGCGCCACATCGCATCCGAGGACGCGTTGTTCACTACCGCGCCACGCTTCACTACAGATGCTTCACTCCTGCGTGACGGCATCGCGCACATTGACGCTGCATACGGCGGTGAGGACAGCACAGCGTTCACCTGCGGCAGACGCCGGGGCGATACACTGTACCTCTATGGCAGGATGTGGCACGGGCACGTCGACACAGTGCTGGACTTCATCATCAGCGAGTGCCGGCGGCTACAATGCGGTCCGATCATGTGTGAGAGCAACGCCGACAAGAATTTCCTCGCCAAGGAGATTCAGCGCAACGGCTACAAGGCGCGGACGTACACGGAGAAGGAAAACAAGTACATGAAGATCAGCACCTACCTGAGAAAATGGTGGGGCAATATCGTATGGCTTGAAGGGACTGATCGTGACTATCTGGCGCAAATCATGGACTACACCGAGGACGCGGAGCATGACGACGCGCCCGACAGCGCGGCGGTAATGTGCCGCTGGTTTGACCGAAGAAGCGCAAACGGGTATTTGGCGCTGGCATGATATGAGAACACTAAAACTCAAAAATGTTATTTACTTCCCATCGTTCAACGTCATCGGCGGGATTGAAACCTACTGTTACGAGATGGGCTTGAAGTACGGTAAGGACTATGACATTACTGTACTTTTCAAGAATGGCGCCCCGGCGCGGATGAAGAAAATCTCTGATGTATGCCGGGTAATGCGCTATCGTGACGGCGATGAAATTGAATGTGATGTGTTCATCTTCGGATGGGGGCATGACATCCTCGATCATGTAAAGGCCAAGGAGTACATCCAAACGTTCCATGCGGACTACATCAATCGGCATCTGAATCCTTGCGGAGATCCCCGCGTGACGAAGCGGTTTGGGGTAGCGGAAAACACCACCAATGGTATACGCGAATACTTTGAATGGGCCAAGGACATCGAGACGATGTACAACCCGTATACGGTAAAGAAGCCCCGCAAGTTGCTGAAACTGGTGAGCGCGACACGCCTGACACCTGAGAAGGGCTATGACCGAATGGTGAACCTTTCAGCGCAGCTTGAAGCGGCAAACATCCCGTTTCACTGGCTGATATTCACGGACAGCAAACGGAGTTTCCCCAATCCGAACGTGACGGTACTGCCTGAAAGGATGGATGTACTGGACTACATCGCGGACGCTGACTACCTTGTGCAGCTTTCTGACACCGAGGGCTACTCATACAGCATCGTTGAGGCATTGAGCGTGGGAACGCCAGTTATTGTGACGGATATTCCTGTCGCCGCTGAACAGGGCGTGGTCAATGGCAAGACGGGTTTTATCCTGCCGTTTGACATGAGCGAGGTTCCGATTGACGCCATCTACAAGGGCCTGCGTAAATTCACTTATGCGCCGCGTGAGAGCCACTATGAGACAGTGCTGGCAAAGGGCAAGGCCGAGGTAAATGAGCGCAATGACATCGTTACCATGGAAGTTGTGCAGCGGTACAACGACCTTCAACTGGGGCGCGTGTTGGATAGGGGCGAGGCGATTGACGTAACGCCCGAACGTGCTGATGTGCTGATTGCCAAGGGCCTTGCGGAGATTGCGTGGTGATTGGCAAACTATTGAGAGGGTGATTACAATGCTCACTTTTCAGGACTTTCAAGACGCCGTTGCGAAGGGCGAGACGATCAAGTTCATCCAGGACGCGATCACCGAGCACCGCAACAGCCCGGCGTATAAGATAGCGTGCGACGCTGACGAGTACGACGCACAGCGCAATACGACGATCAACGGCATTGTCAAAAGCCTGTACAGCATCAGCAGCAGGGTAGATGCTGAGACCGGGCGCGAGATGATGGGCGTGCGCCAGCAGGAGAACACAACGGCGAGCAACCACCACATCGCGAGCAACTTCTACCACCGGCTGAACCTCGAACGCGCAACGTATTCGCTGGGCAACGGCGTGACGTTCGACGCTGAGGGCATCAAGGACAAACTGGGCGCGAAGTTCGACACCGACCTATTTACGGCTGCCAAGTACGCGCTGAAACACGGCATGAGTTTCGGCTTTTGGAACGTGGACAGGATGCACGTTTTCCCGTTCACGCAGTTCAAGCCCCTGTGGGACGAGAACGACGGCACGCTGGGCGCGGGCATTCGCTTCTGGTCGCTGGACTGGCTGAACAAACCCGTGTTCGCCATTCTGTATGAAATCGACGGCTACACGAAGTACAGAACCCGCGAAGGGTACAATGGGCTGATACTTCAAGAGATCGAGCCCAAGCGGGCGTACAAGCAGACGGTGGCACACACGGACGCTGGCGGCGATGAGATCATCGGCGAGGGCAATTACAGCACCTTGCCGATTGTGCCGCTGTATGCAAATGAGTTCCATCAAAGCACGCTGGTAGGTATGCGTGCGGCGATTGACAGCTATGACCTGATTCAGTCCGGCTATGCCAACGACCTGTCGGATTGCGCTGAAATCTACTGGCTGATCGGTAATGCCAACGGCATGACCGACGATGAAGTCCAGCACTTCATGGACCGGCTGCGCATGAGCCACGTTGCGCTGGCTGACACGAACGACAGCAGCGTCACGCCGTACACTCAGGAGCCGCCGTATAACGCCCGTGAAGCGTACCTGACGCGCATTGCCAAGGGCATCTACCGCGACTTTGGCGCGATCAATCCGGAGGACATTTCTGCGGGCAATATCACAGCGACCCAGATTCGCGCGGCATATCAGGCGCAGGACGAAGAAGCGGATGCGTTTGAGTACCAGATCATCGAGTTCATCCAGCAGATTTTGGCCCTGCAAGGGCTTGAAGCGACGCCGCTGTTTGACCGCAACCGCGTGGCGAACGAGCTGGAAGAAGTGAACATGGTGATCGCGGAGGCGGAGTTCCTCGACGATGAAACCATCCTTGATCTTCTGCCAAACGTGACGCCGGATATGAAGAACGCCATCCTTGACCGCAAGGCTGTACAGGACACGCAGCGGTTTGCAGACACCGACGAGAAAGAACAGTTCATTCGGGATATGCTGGCGGAGATTCAAGCACAGACTGAGCCAACGGAGGCATAAACGATGATAGACTATGGAGCGCGAAAGACTGACCTTGCCGTCAAACGCGCAGAATGGCGTCTCTCGCGCGTCTATCGTCAAGCTGAAAGGGAAATACAGGAGAAGATGGAAACGTGGCAGAAACGCCACGCAGCGCGTGAGAAGCTATACAGACAGCAACTCAAAGACGGCAAGATCACACAGGCGGACTTCGACGCATGGATGCGCGGGCAGGTGTTCCAGGGCAAGCAATGGCAAGCCCGCAAGGAGCAGATTCAAGCGGTTCTTCTGAACGCAGACAAGACGGCGGCGAAGATCGTCAACGACGGCAAGCTGGGCGTGTTCGTGGACAACGCCAATTACATCGGCTACGGCTTGGAGCATGACGCGAACATCAACACAGGCTTCATGCTGTACGACGAGCAGACAGTGGCGCGGCTGATCAAGAGCGACCCGCAAATCCTGCCGAAGCCTGCGCCGGGCGTGAAGAAGGACAAGGCGTACACGTATTACAACAAGCTGGTCAACGGCGCGATTACACAGGGCATCGTACAAGGCGAGGACATCCGCCAAATCGCCAAGCGCATAGCGCGGGAGACTGGCGAGCGCAGCTATAACAGCGCGGTCAGAAACGCCCGCACGGCGTTCACAGGCGCACAGAACGCGGGACGCATTGAAGGGCTTCATCAGGCGCAACGGCTGGGCATCAACGTCAAGAAGAAGTGGCTGGCGACGCTGGACAGCAGGACGCGCGATTCACACCGAAAACTGGACGGGCAGATACAGGAGGTTGACGATCCGTTCATCAGCGAACTGGGCAAGATTCAGTTCCCCGGCGACCCGACGGCGAACGGCGGGGACGTTTACAACTGCCGGTGCGCGCTGACATACGTCTACCCGGAGTACCCCAGCGAGATGCAGCGCCGGGACAATGAGACTGGCGAGATCGTGGGGGACATGACGTATGAGGAATGGGAGAGGATGAAGCAGGGCGATGGCGAAAAGTCGCAGCCTGAAAAGACTGAACCTAAATCAAACGCACAAACAGACGATGAATTGGAACGTTTCGGCTCCGCGCTACAGGGTGCGTCAAATGCCGCTGAATTTTGGATGAATATGGACGCCGACCAAATGAACGCCTTTAATGCGTCTGGTGAAAACATCTATGATTTCTACAATCGGTTGCATGACAAAGCGTCCCCCGAAACGCTGGAAATGCCGGAATGGAAACCTGACGCTCCGGGCGGTGTAAGCAATTATCAACTTTCGCATGATTATTCGGCAAGTGGCATTGACGTAAATCAAGTACCGGCCCGAAGCGAAGGCTGGATGGCTGGCGCGGAGACCACGGGCATTATCAATGTGCGCGAAGGTGGATTTGATGATTGGCAATATGTTATAGGGCATGAGGCTGGTCACCAGCTTGCAAACTATAATCCCGAATTACAGCGCACAATCGTTGATAATCCGGGAGGGCTGCTTGGACGGTACAACCAAAAGCGCGGATTCTTTGATGGTGCATTTGGCGAGTACAATGCCGAGGAAGCATGGGCAGACGCAGTATCATCCTACGTCAATTCTCCGCGACGTTTTCAGGAACAATACCCTGAATTATATGACGCGGTTGACGGCTTTTTCAAATCGTCGCCGAGTGCGCGGGATTTCATAGACCGTACATATGCGGCATACAGAAGGGCGGTGGGATTATGATGTACAGGGTTATGTGCCTTGACACAAAACAAGCATTTTGGTTCAAAGCACAAACACCATACCTCGCCATGAAAGCCCTGATTTATTATCTGAATTTGAGCCATATAGACACAACGGCAAAGGTTGAAAAAACCAAATCCGGCCGTTTTCTTTATACGGTTCACAACGGCAAAACGTGGAGCGTGAGCAATCATAATGGCAACCGTTGACATCACCGACAACAGCGCCGAATACCTCTCCGCGCTTGAACTGGCCAAAGCCCGCGCATTGGAAATCGTGGGCGGCAAGGCTGAAAGCTATGCCAAGGGGCTTGTGCCTGTCGATACTGGCGCACTACGCAACAGCATAACGCACAGAGTTGATAGCGACGGAGGAACAGTGGTAATTGGTTCTAATATCCACTATGCCCCGTAGACAAACATGCGGCCTTGTGCGGTAACGCACATTGAATAATCGGGCAAAATCGGAAAAAGCTGCCATGTTTTTCTTTACTTCTATCTCCGAATGTGGTATAATACACAAAAGGAGATGGGTATAATGAAAAACGTAAAAAACGATTTGATAGGCCGTCGATTTGGCAGACTGGTCGTTGTTGGAATTGACGACAGAGGTGTAAGGCGAACTTACTATTTCTGTCAATGTGATTGTGGCAATACCAAGTCTGTACGGTCAGATGGTTTACTGTCCGGCGCTGTGCAATCCTGCGGTTGCATGAAGCGAGAACAGGACAGGGAGAACCTAACAGCGAACCACAAGCATAAAATGAGCCATACGCGGCCATATGAGATATGGCAGGGAATGAAAAAACGCTGCTATAATCCGCATGATGCACGTTATGACCGCTACGGCGGGCGTGGAATCACGGTATGTGACGAGTGGCGCAACGACTTCAAGGCGTTCTATAAATGGGCGCTTAAAAATGGTTATGCTGACAATCTGACGATTGACCGAATCGACAATGATAAGGGCTATTCCCCGGATAACTGCCGTTGGGCAGATGCGGAAACACAGTGCAGGAATCGGGCATCGAATATCAATATCACCATCGGTAACGCTACAAAGACGTTGACAGAATGGTGTGAGATATTTGAACTGGATTACGCGACAATTCACGCGAGATATAAGCACGACAAGTTCAAGGGAATAGACGACCTGTTCAATCCACGCTAATTCCGAGGTAACCGGGAACAGCACCCGGCACCGTAGAGCGTAGAGGGTGAGCGATAATGCGAGCGATAATCCCTCCAAGAGTGTCCGAAGACCCGCGCCAACAATGACGCGGGTTTGTGATGTACGCCGACCTTATGGGAAACCATAAGAAGCAAGGGATAAAAAGCCCTTGCGGTAACATAGTGATGTAGAGTTAGGCACTGGTCCGCACTACACGCCGCCGCCCGAGTGGATGGAGAGCAACGCGCCGCAGGGCGCAGGGCTGGGACACGGGTTTGTTACCGCGCGTCCATACTTGCGCCCGGCAGTTGAAAGCCATCTGAAAGAGTACATCAACGTAATTGACAGCGAACTGAAAAACGCATAACCGCAAAAGCGAATGTCTTCGGATGTTCGCTTTTTTGTTGCGATAAATCCAGCACCCGCCACGCGCCGGTGCTGTTTTTATACCTGTGACAATCCGTCACGGGTTGATACACAATCATCTTAGGGTAGCACCCGTAACAGCGAGAAAGGATGAAAACACCATGAAGAAACCGTTTGATCTGAATCTACAGCTTTTCGGCGAGACCGAAGCCAACGTCAACTTCGAGGACATCTTGAAGAAGCACGCGGGCGAGGACGGCACCATCGCCGCCGACGCAATCTCCAAGGCCGCGCAGGCCATTTCGTCCGCCGTGGGACGCTCCTTTGTCGACAAGAAGCGCTACAACGCGAAGCTGGACGAGATCGAGACCATCAAGGCGGAGAAGGAAGCCGCTGAGGACAAGCTGACCACCGCCGAGAAGTGGCAGGACAAGTACACCAAGGAGCATGAAGCCTTTGAGAAGTACAAGTCCGACACCGAGGCCAAGGCGACGCTGACCGCAGTCAAGAACGCATACAAGGCGCTGCTGACCGAGGCGAACATCGACCCGAAGCGCCACGACGCTATCCTGCGGGCAACCACCTTTGACGACAAGAAGCTGGGTGCTGACGGCAAGCTGGAAAACGCCGACGACCTGAAAGCGGCTATCGAGAAGGATTGGGCGGACTTCAAGGTCACTACGACAACCAAAGGCGCGAATGTCGAAACGCCGCCCGCAAACAACGGCAAGGCCCAGCGCAGCAAGGAGGAGATCATGTCCATCAAGGACACCGCCGAGCGCCAGCGTGCGATTGCCGAAAATCATGAGCTGTTCGGATTCTGACCGGGCGGCTTTTTTCATGCCATTAAACATAAGGAGTGAATCAATATGGCGAATGAAATGTACACCACCCCCGAAACCAATGTTATCACCACCCAGCAGATGGCGAAGGCCCGCGAGATCGATTTCGTTGCCCGCTTCGCTCATGGCTCCCTCGCCAAGCTGACCGAGGCGCTGGGCGTGACCCGTCGCATCCCCATGATCGACGGCACTACCCTGTATAACTACACCACCACCGGCACCCTGCAGAGCGGCGCGGTGCCCGAGGGCGAGATCATTCCCCTGTCTCGTTATCAGCGCAACAAGAACGCCGTGGGCGAGATCACGCTGAAGAAGTGGCGCAAGGCTGCCACCGCCGAGGCGATTCTCAAATCCGGCTACAATGAGGCGGTTGTCGAGACTGACAACAAGCTGCTGTCCGATGTGCAGAACAGCATCCGCGCCGATTTCTTCACCTATCTGGGCACCCTGTCCGGCACCTCCGTTTCCGGCTCTACCCTGCAGGAGGTTCTCGCCAAGTCCTGGGGAAATCTGCAAGTGCTGTTCGAGGATGACAGCGCGGAGCTGGTGCACTTCATCCATCCGCTGACCATCGCGGACTATCTGAGCACCGCCACCATCACCATGCAGACCGCGTTCGGCATGGACTACATCGAGAATTTCCTGGGCATGGGTACTGTCGTGCTGAACAGCCGCGTTCCTGCCAATAAGGTGATCTCCACCGCCAAGGAAAACCTGATCATGTACTATGTGCCCGTGACCGGCGAGGCCATGAGTGCGTTCGGCATGACCACCGATGAGACCGGCTATGTCGGCATCAAGTCCGGCTATCCCACCGAGGAGCGCGCCCAGATCGAATCTCTGGTCATGAGCGGCATCCAGTTCCTGACCGAGTACGCCAGCGGCGTCGTCGTCGGCACTGTCGGGACGGTGCCCAGCGCATGATCTACGTCGTTCTAACACGGTTTGCTGATCTGCGCGATGAAAACCACATCTACGAGGCGGGGGACACCTACCCCCGCCCCGGCTTTGATGTTTCCCCGGACAGGCTTGCCGAACTTGCGGGTCGTGACAACCTCGTTGGCAAGCCGCTGATCGGAAAACGCGTAGAATGCGCAGAAACGCCAGTAGAAGCGTCTGAAAGCGTTCCTAAGGATTTACCCGCCGAGCCGCAGAAACCCGCTAAAAAGCCCACCAGAAGCCGTAAGAGGGGGCGATAGGAATGATGGAGCAGGTTTGCGCTCACATTCACAACTATTTTACCCGCAAGAATGGCAAAGCGCTGGCGAGGGAGGCAGGGACATTCACTATCGAGGACGGTACAATTGTGCTTGACTTCTTGAAGCCGGGCAATATGTTCCTGATTCGCGGCAGTGATTTCAACGACGGCATCCATGAGTACCCGGCAACCGATCTCAACGATGAAACGTTCGACGGTGCGATCTACAAGATGGCACCTGACGCGGCATTTATCGCGCTGTGTGACGACATATCGCAATGGCAGGATAAATACGGCAAGACGGTCAACAGCCCGTTTCAGTCGGAGAGTTTCGCGGGGTACAGCTACACCAAAGCCAGCGGCACGAGCAATCGTTCCGGCACGGCTGAAACGATCACATGGCAGACGACATTCAAACCGCGCCTCGACCAATGGAGGAAACTGAATGAGTGTCTTTGACAGCGAAATGCTTGATTCCTTCAAGCATCAATGCGTGCTCATGGAGCGCAGGCGTGTTCCTGACGGTCAGGGCGGCAGTAAAACCGTGTGGACGGACGGCATGGAGTTCACCATGATTTTTTCCGAGGACACGACCACACAGGCGTTGATCGCGGAGCAGCAGGGGTTTACCAGCACCTACCACGCGGTAGTGTCAAAGAGCATGGAGATCAATTTCCACGACGTTGTGCGTCGGCTGGATGACGGGATGATTTTCCGCGTAACCAAAGGCGGGGACGACAACAAAACGCCGTCAACGTCCCCGATGGACATGAAGCATCTGGTATTGGAGAGGTGGGAGTTACCGAGCAATGACTAACACTGCCATCGCGCTGTACCAGTTTTTTTCTGGTTTTGGGCTTGAAGCGTTTGTCGAGAACAACGTTCCCGAGGAAGCCCAGCTACCGTACATCACATATCAACTGACCGAGCCCGATTGGGATGACAGCCAAGCAATGTATGCCCGCGTGTGGTACAGAAGCACGTCGTTTCTGGCGATCAATGCCAAAGTGGACGAGATTCGCGCCGCTATTGGCGAGGGTGCAAGCATACCGACAGCGGGCGGCGCGGTTTACCTGAGCAAGGGTTCACCGTTCGCGCAGTACATGCCTATGGAGGGCGACGACACGCTGAAAGTGGTGTACTTGAACATCATCATTCACGCAATCACGACCTAAAGAGGTGAAATGCTATGGAGTTTACCAAAGTCCCGGATGATACCTTTTCCACGATTCAGATGAACGCGGGTATCATCTGCAAGTCCTTTGCCCCGGCTACTGGCGTGGTGACGGACATTATGGGCGCGACCACCGGCGGTTTCAGCTTCGCTACCAATCCTGAGTTTGAGGATTTCGGTGAGGACATCGACAACGTGCCGCCGAACACCAAGCAGTTGAAGCGCCTGCACCATTACGACCCGTCCGCGTCCGGCAACTTCGTGACGCTGTCCCCCGCGCTCGCCAAGAGCCTTGTGGGCGCTGCCGACGTGTCGGATGTTACCCACATCGTGCCGCGCGAATCCCTGTCTCTGGATGACTTTGCGGACGTGTGGATTGTGGGCGATTACAGCGACCATAACACCGGTGCGGCGAACGCTGGTTATGTCGCTATCCACATCAAGGATGCGCTGAACACCGCTGGTTTTCAGTGGCAGAGCACCAAGGACGGCAAGGGCCAGTTCGCGTTCGAGTACCACGGTCACTACGATATTGCGAACATGGATGTCGCGCCGTATGAAATCTACGTCAAGGGCGGCACTACGCCCTCGGCGTAAATAACGCAATAAGGGGGAGCAATACGCTCCCCCATTTTTCCAGATTTTGGAGGTAAATCATGAAGAACCTTGCAAACTGCACCCCGCGCGAGTTCCTGCGCCAGACCAACAAGATTCGCAAGGCGGTTGCCAACTGGCTGACGCTGACGAAAGTCATGGACATTCGCAAGCGCCTGCCCCAGATTCCCGACGATGCGACTGATGAACAGAAGGACGCGCTGATTGAAGATCAGATCAAGCAGAACATCAACGCGGTTCTGGACGTGATTATGGACGAGCACCCGGACGAGACCGCCGACCTGATGGGGCTGATGTGCTTCATCGAACCCGATGATCTGGACAATCACTCGATGTCCGAGATTCTGGGGTCTGTCGCCGAAATGCTCAACTGTCAGGAAGTGCTTGATTTTTTTATCTCGTTGGCGAGGCTGGGGAACGTGCGTATTTTCGCGGATGCGAAACAGTAAGGCTTGATCTTCTCGACCTTCACGGGCGCGGCTACCTGATTGAGCATTGCCAAGAGGCGTACTTGTTGGAGGAAGAAGAAAAGGTCTACCGCATATACCTGACCGACGCGCTGAAACAGGCTGTTGAGAATGTGAGCAAGTTCGCGGGCGGTGGCGTTATGAGCAAACGCTGGTTTGATTTGTTCAAGCCGGTGGACAACCGAACCGGCGATGAGATTGTCGCTGACGTTATGCGCAATGCCGGGTTGAAATTTGATACAGGTGGTGATTCAAGTGGCGCTTGATTTGATGTCCCTGCGTGCCGGGCTGTTCTTGGATGACAGCCAGTACAAACAGGGATTGAGTGACGCCAAGGGCGGATTGCAGGACTTCGCAGCGTCCGCCAAAAAGGTTCTCGCCGCTGTCGGATTCGGCGTTGCCGTGAAAAAGGGCGTTGACGGCATTGTGTTGCTCACCAAGTCCGCTGTAAAGGCATACGGAGAGTTTGAGCAGTTGTCCGGCGGCGTGGAAACGCTGTTCAAGGATTCTGCGGACGCCGTAAAAAAGCACGCTCAGGAGGCGTACAAGACGGCTGGACTGTCCGCTAATGAATACATGGAGACCGTCACGTCCTTCTCCGCGTCCTTGATTCAGTCAACCGGGCGCGGAGAGCAGAAGGACATTGCCGCGCTGAAAAAGAACCTCGATGACCAGTATGATGCAACCAAACGCCATTGGGAAGAACGCATCCGTCTGACGAAGGATTCCAGCAAAAAAGCCAGCCTGCGCTATCAGATGCAAGACGAACTGAAAGCACTGAAAGCCCATAACAAGGAGGCTATCGCCGAAGCAGAGCGCACCAATCGGTCCAGCAAGTCAACGTCTCAGAGCATTGCAAGGGCGGCTGATCTTGCCGATCTCGCTGTTCGGGATATGAGCGACAATGCCAATAAGTTTGGCAGCGACATGAGTTCCATCCAGAACGCATACGCCGGGTTCTCCAAGCAGAACTATACCATGCTCGACAACCTCAAGCTCGGGTATGGCGGCACCAAGGAGGAAATGGAGCGCCTGTTGCAGGACGCCGAAAAGCTGACGGGCAAGAAGTATGATCTTTCCAGCTATGCCGACATTGTAGAAGCTATTCACGCCATACAGGATGAAATGGGCATTACTGGTACAACCGCCGCAGAAGCCGAAAAGACGATTGAAGGTTCTATCGCGTCTACCAAGGCGGCATGGCAGAATGTGCTCACGTCCATCGGCAGCGGCAAGGACATGAAAACGGCGACAGCTAACCTTATAAAGAGCGCCCGCAATGTGCTGAACAATGTCAAACCCGTCGTAAAACGTGCGCTGAAAGGCATCGGAAGTCTGCTTGAACAGCTTGTGCCGGAAATCGTGAAAGAAGTCCCAAAACTGGTGTTTGAATTTGGCCCGGCAATAATCCGCAATCTGGGAAAGATTGTTGGTAACGTTGCCAAGGCTCTACCCGGTGCTGTTTCCGATATGTGGAACACGGCAAAGAACGTCCTGCTAACCAACGGCGTGCAGAAGATCGCGTTGTTCTTGAACGAGTTGATCACAGGCGGCGCAGACAAGAGTTTCGGTCCTGCACAGCAGCGCATCCAGAACCGGCTGACGAAGTTGTTTTCCAGCATTTTTACGCTTGGAAGTACCATTCTGGAAAAGGCCAAGGCTATGTGGGACGCCATTGTTGACGCTGTGCAGCCTGTTCTTCAAGGGTTACTGTCATTTGTGGTCGACAAGGTAATGCCGGTAGTCACCAATATATTCAAGTTCTTTACCGACAATTTTGATGCAATCGCGGCCGGCGTTGGAACTATTGTTGGCGTTATCGCTACTATGGCAATAGCCGATAAAATCAATAATTTACTCACTATCATCAAAACATTCTTTGCTGTAGTGAAAGCCCATCCCTTTGCCATTATTCTGACGGTTATTGGCGCTGTTGTTGGCTACCTCGTGCATCTTTATCAGACAAACGAGGAGGCCCGCGATAAGATCAACGCTGCGTTTGACGCTATAAAGAGCTTCTGGGAAAATACACTAAAACCTGCGTTTGAGGATATTTACACCTATGTGGTTGAGACGCTGATTCCGGCGCTGATTGAATGGTGGGATACGAAATTAAAGCCGACGATTGAGAACGTCTTTACGGCGATAGTTGGTTTCTGGAATGATACACTGAAACCTGCTCTCGTGGCTTTATACGACTATGTTGTGACCGACTTAATTCCTACTTTGATTGTATGGTGGGAGTATAAGTTAAAGCCCACCATTGAAACGGTATTCAATGCGATAGTCGGTTTCTGGAATGATACGTTGAAGCCAGCGTTTGAAGATATTTATGCATACGTCATCGAAACGCTGATACCTACGCTCATAGAGTGGTGGGACACCAAACTTAAACCTACTATCGAAACGGTGTTTACTGCTATTGCGGGTTTCTGGAATGATACGCTAAAGCCCGCTTTTGAGGCGATTTACACCTATGTGGTGGACACCTTGATTCCTGCGTTACAGGAAAAGTGGGAGGCTATTCAGCCCATTATCGAGAACGTTTTTACGGCGATAAAGACATTTTGGGAGGACACGGCTCAGCCTGCGTTACAAGCGTTTTGGGACTTCATCAACGACAAAGTAGTGCCGATTATTGGCGATCTGGGCACGACATTTCAAGATGTCTGGGATAAATACCTTAAGCCTGTCGCTGATTGGATAAACGATGTGTTTATCATTTACTGGCAAACTTTGCAAACCCAGATGCAGAACCTGCTTGATTTCATAACTGCTGTATTTTCTGGACAGTGGGGCGATGCGTGGGATGCGTTGGTAGCCATGGTTGCGACGCCGTTCGAGGGCTTGAAGGAAATTCTGAAAAAGCCCATCAACGCCGTCATAGACCTGCTGAATGGGTTGATCTCAAAGGTGCGCGACGCGCTGAATACAGTGATTGACTTCATCAATTCGAGCCTGTCCATCAGCGTTCCAAGCGTGACCTTTGACGCAAATCCATTTTCGGATACATTTGGTATTCACACTGATTCTTCGCATCCTGCTTGGAGCTGGAATCCGGGTATCGGTAGGATAAACTGGGCAGACAATGTGATTCCCAAACTGGCCCGTGGCGGTATCGTTTCAAATGGCGGCAGCGCTATTGTCGGTGAGTATCGGCCTGAGTTCTTGCAGATGATAAACGGCAAGGCCGTGGTCACGCCGCTGAACACCGGGCGATTTCCCGGCGGTGGCGGTCAGGAGATCGTCGTCCCGCGCAATGAATCTAGGCAGTTGACGGTCATTCTCGAACTTGACCGCCAGCAAATGGGCAAAGCGGTGTATAGGCTGAATAACGAAGAGACCCAGCGCGTGGGCGTGCGGCTGGCGAAGGGGGGTGCGTATTGATGTTTACGATCGACGGCATGACATGGCCCTATCCCGTGGACGTGACCCGCAATGCGGATATACGCGCCTCCGAGGTCAGCGGCGAAATGCTGGACGGCAGCTACTACAACGACGTCAAGGGCACATACTTCAACTATACTGTAAAAGTAGCCGTGCCGCTGAACCAGCGCGACCTTGCGACGCAGTATTATGAGGCGCTGGTGGACCCCGTTGAGGGCCACAGCTTTGTCCTGCCCTACAATCAGTCTACCGTGATCGTGTCGGGCCGCGTGGAGGGCGTGTCTGACGTGTTTGTGTGCCTCGCAAACGGTCAGCAGTATTGGCGCGGCCTGCAGTTCAACGTGATTGCAAACCACCCCACATACACCTACAGCGCCGCCCAGCTTCTCGCGCGTGGACGTTCTATAATGCCCGAGCCCGCCAGCCCCGGCGAGGGTGATACCTGGGTATGGACGAACGGCGCGTGGGCGCTGACCGTACACTATGACGACGCCGACGTGAAACAATACTGAGGAGGGGCCTATGTCAGTCTATATCGTGTGTGACGGCACCACCTACAGCAACATCAAGTCTGTGTCCTTCACGCCGGAATATGACCCGACGCTGGCGACCCTGCCCGTGTGCGAGTTCGAGGTCAACGTCGTTACATCGACAGCGCCGGAGGATTTTGCGGGCAAGAAGATCGACCTGCACGAGGATTTGGGATATACCAACGCCACGAACACGCTTCTGGCGGGCTGGTACGAGGTTGCTGAGGCCGAATACTCTGAGCCGGGCGTGGTGCGAATCCGCGCCCAATCGCTGCTTGCGTGGCTGGACAAGCGCACGCTCGGCCCGGAGTATTTCTCGGCGGTGGACTTTACAACGTTTCTGCGGCGACTGTTTACCGATGCGCCGCTGTTGGATAATCAGCCGCAATGGATGGTTGACGAAGACCCGCCGCCCATCGTACAGGCAAACGGTCTAAACGTCGGAACCGTTACCGGCTACTGCCCGGAGCAGACGGCGCGGCAGCGGCTGCAGCAGCTATGTCAGGCGAAAATGCTGGGCGTGAAACAATGGGGACTTGAATCCGCCGACGGCCTGTATATCTTCATGTCGCCGGACAGGACATACAATGTCTTTGGCATAGTCGAAAAGGCGATCTCCCTTGACAATACGTTCAAGGCGCAGATTGTAAAGCGTACCGAACGTCATACGGGATGCACCATAACCCGCTACATCAACTTCCGAACCACCGAGCGCACAGGCGAGAATTGGGACAGCGTTGTCCAGCAGGAGGGCTGGGTGGATTCGGAAACAGGTTTGTCTCAGGATGAGATCAGGTACTATTTTTTAAAAGACTACCATGAATACAACGACGGGACGGGTGACGTCATCGGCGCGGTTGAAATCAGCGGCAATATGCTGATGAACGGCGACTACAGCACAGGCATTCCCGCGACGTACTTTCGGAGTTATGAGGTGGAAACCGATGTCCTGCAAATCAAGCCGGACGCCAGCGCGGACGAGTACATCTGGCCGGGCTACAGGGTGTGGTTTTATCTGGATGCCAACACCGTCCGAAAGGGCGTGGTGAAGTCCTGCGCTTTTACCTTCGGCAGGCTGGCGCGGGCGCGGCTTGTAATCGCCACCGATATGCAGCCCGTTGACGTTTCGTATATCGACGCGCGCTGTCGGGCAAACGGCGAAACGCTGCATGAAAGGCTCATTGCCGCCCCGGAGTATGAACGGGTTTATGTGTATTTCCCGCAGGTGCTGACCGTTTGGGACGGCGATAAAACTGTAACGTATGTCCGCAACAATAGCGCCTCCGGATTGCAGAGCACAATATCATCCGCAAGCGGACAGACAAAAACGCTTGACGTAGCTTATACCAGATTGCAAGGAGGATAACGTCATGGCCTATGTACTGACGGACGAATCCAACTATGAAGACATTGCCGACGCCATTCGGGAAAAAACCGAATCGTCCGCTACCTATAAGCCATCCGAAATGGCGGAGGCTATCAGGGGCATCGAGACCGGCGGCGACGTGACCGGCGTCAAGGGCAACGCAGAGAGCAGCTATCGCACCGGCGACGTGAACATCACCCCGGAGAACATCGGCGCGAAGGCCCTGCAGACCACCGTGGCCAGCCCATCCGCCAGCGGCACAGCGATAGAGTTTATCGACAGCATCAGCCAGGACGCGCAGGGCGTCATCACGCCGACCAAGAAGACGGTCAGGACGGCGACCACAAGCCAGCCGGGGCTTATGTCCGCGGCGGACAAGACGGCGCTTGACAATGCGGGTACGGACATCACCGCCCTGCAATCCGCCCTCGCCGCCTCTGAGGCACAGCGTATGGCCATGTACCCCACTGATACCGCCGAGGGCGCGAGCGTGGCGATTTTGGACGGCGCGGACAACCTGCCCTTGCAGGCAATGCAGCTGCGCATCGCGTCCGAATCGGGCGTGACCGGGGCGACGATCACCCGCAGGGGCAAAAACATCGCCGAGATCGAGAACGGAGCCTATTCTTATGCGGGAACCAATGGCATGATTATCAGAGTGCGAGACGGTGTGGTGACAATCGAGGGAGACTATGGCGGCACCGGTGCAATCAATCGCACCATCGGCACCGTGCCGTTGCTGGCGGGCGTGACGTATGCTATCAGCGGCACGAAATCCAGCGGCATCACCGACGCCAACACGCTGCGGATTGACCTTCGCAATCCGGGCGGCAGCGTTATCGCGTCGGGAGACAGCTACAACGGCTTCACCTACACCCCGAGCGAGGACATCACCGCCCAAATCAACATCCGCGTGACCAGCGGCCAGACCTTCGACGTAATCCTCTACCCGCAGGTGGAGGTTGGCAGCGTCGCCACTGACTTTGTGCCCAACACGCCGACGACCTACGAAATCGACTGGACGGATACGGCAGGGTCGGCGCACGACATCACTCTGGACGTTCTGACCGGGGCGCTTACCGCCGACGGCGATTCCTATACGGTGACGCCCGTCGATGTGCGCACGCTGCTGGGCGCGAACACATTCAGCGCAGACGTCGGAACGCTCAGCATCACATGGCGTGCTGACATCGGGCTATACGTTGCCCGCAAGATCGCCGAAGCAAACGCATAAGGAGATAACATTATGGCTGACAACATCATCACCGCCGTATTCGGCGCTACGCGGGAAACGAAAGTCCGCCCGCGCTATCGCTACGATCAGGGTCAAGTGCTCATGGTCCGGGGGGTGAAGAACCTCCCGGACTTCTACGAGGTACACTTTGCCAATGAGGGTTCCACCGCCGACGCTACGCCGCTGATCGGCACAGCTGATGGCGTAACTATCCCTGATACCTACTTCCAGTCCGGCGCTACCATCTACGCCTATATCTATGTTCACGACGAAGCGACTGACGGCACCACGGTTTATAAGGTGACCATCCCGATCATCAACCGCGCCCGTCCCGCGAATGTGGAGCCATCCCCGGAGGATGCCGACATCATAGCGCAGGCGATTGTCGCCTTGAACGAGAATGTGGGCAGGGCGGAGGATGCCGCTGAACAGGCAGAGGAATCCGCTGAAAGTGCTCAGTCTGCCGCTGATGGTGCTGCACAGGCTGAACGCAACGCTGGCGTTCATGCAGACCGTGCAGAAGCCGCTGCGCAGGCCGCAGAAGCGTCCGCTGGTGAGGCCGAGGGTTATACTGAACGTGCAGAAACTGCCGCCCAGAACGCCCAGAGCGCCGCAGAGAACGCGGAAGAATCCGCGCAAGCCGCTGAACAAAGCGCCTATAACGCAGGCGTCAATGCTTCGAGTGCATCCAGCGCTAAAATCGCCGCGCAAAGTGCAGCGAGCAATGCCCGTTCGGCGGCATCTGATGCGGTGAGTGCTAAAAACGATGCTGTGGCCGCAAAGACAGACGCCCAGACTGCCGCCACATCTGCCGCATCATCCCGTGACGCTGCCCGGATCGCCAAGGTTGCTGCCGAGACAGCGCAAAGCACAGCGGAGGCCGCACAGATCGCCGCCGAGGCGGCTGAGACTGACACTCAGACCTATGCCGGGCAAGCGTCCCAGAGTGCCGCGGACGCCGCCCAGAGCGCCGCCAGCGCCGAGCAGACGCTCGCCCAGGTGCAGGCCGAGGGCGCTGCTCAGATTGCCGCCATTGACGCCGAGGGACAGCGCGTGATCGACAGCATCCCGGAGGATTACACCGAGGTGGTGTCTGACGTTGCTGACTTAAAGAGCCAGATTAATTCCGTGGGATACGTTGATTCGATCACACCTCAACTTGTGGCGAGAATCAATGTACCTATCAATGGAACAGCCTATGAGAGTGGGAACAACTATGATACATACGTTATCCCCGTGGAAAAAGGGGCAACCTATACAGTTAGCATTGACACAACGGGAAACGTAGTGAGGTTTGCATTTTCGCATAATTTCCCGGCGAACGGTGTTTCGTGTGAATATTTGACAGAGGTCTATGCTGATGCACAACATCTGGTTTTTTCGTATCGTGCAACGGCGGATGGTTATCTTACATATTCGCATTGGCGTGCAACCATTACAGCCATTATCACTAAATCTGTTAATGGCTATGTGCATTCTGATTTGTACGATTTTGACAGCACAGAAAATGTTAATGTGGCATATGTCAATATCGAAAATAACGGGACAAGCTATGCAAGGAATAAAGCGTACAGAACGTACTATTTTGCAGTTAAAAAGGGAGCGTCATATCAAGTAACTATATTGCGTGCAAATGCTACATCAAGCGTAAATTATTATCGTGTGGCATATTGTAGCATAGTGCCGAATACAAGCGTTAATGCGACATTCATAAAAGAAATCGGTACATATGATGAATCATACGTTTTTATCATAATTGCTCCAGATGATGGATATTTAGGTATTTCATCATATGTTGGTAATGTTGCATCTATTTCTGTCGTGGGAAAAGGCGTAACACAGAGACTATCAAATTTAGAGCACCGTTTTCCCGTGTTTGATAGGACGTTTGATGGCACATATCTCAACACGAAAAAACAATCTTATTCCGCCGAGCGATTTAAGTTTGACCCGGTGCAACCATCTGGAGTATCAGAGATACCACAGGACATTGCATATTACGGTAATGCTATTTTTACCGCGTTAAACGGTGTAAAAAGAATTGTGATACAGAGTATGACGGATGGGTCTGTACTCGGAAATCCGCAGAATGATGCTATTGGCCATGCGGACAGTATCATGTTTAGCGATGAGTTTTATGACCCGTCAGATGATTACCCGCTACTTTATGTAAGTACTTTTACAGACGGAAAACTGTCTGCGTTTCGCATTACAACGTCTGCGCTTACGCTTATTAAAACCTATAAGGTTGACACTACCGTAACCGGATATTATACGGATTTTGTCGTGGATAACGTTAATCAGTTAATATATACTTACGGGTACACAGAAAGTAGCTACGACAGTAATCCTAACGGCACAAATTATGTTATATTCTGCTGTTTTGATATGAAAGAAATCGTAACGGATGCGAACGATAACATTGTACCGACAATGCTGTATAAAAAGAAATTGCCGTTCATCATGACCCTTCAAGGTAGTACATACTTTAATGGTCGTATGTGGATGATTTCTTCTGATTACACGCAGCATAACACAAATATATATGTCATATCACCCGATGGCGTAATCACAAACATTATTGGAGATTTCGGCACAGATATAAAAGATCGAGAGTGCGAAGGTATCACATTTTACCCAGACGGAGATAGATATAAAATGCTGCTCTTGACGGGAGATAATCATTTACATCGTGTAGAATTTGCTGATTAGTAAAGGACATTTATGTCTTTTGCAAACGGACACAATAAGTAAGTATCAATAACCACCAATAACCATTATGAAGGGGGGTGATGCTATGCAAAAACCTTACGAGGATGGCTTCTTGCAGTAGCATCGCCCCGGAAGGGGCGTAACATGAAGTGGCTGAGACAACTGTTCTGCAAACACAGTTATCAGATTACCCGCTGGCACTGGACGCACGGGTCAACAGGAATGGAACCGCGAAGTTTGGAGGTAGAGCATAAGTGTTCCAAATGCGGCAAATTCGCGTACAGTTACCCGAAACGTGGCAGTAGAGGCGAAGAATTTATCCTGACTCTTACCGAGAAGGAATGGTAAAAGCGGAGCCTTAATAGCCCCGCTTCTCCAAATACTCTTTGAGCGCCTGTTGAATCGTCCATGAACGGTTGCGATCTTCTTCCTCCATGAACTTCTCCAAGCGCTCAACGAGTGACGGGGGAAGGGTTATGTTGTACTTGATATAACCTGATTCCTCCACGCCCCGGAGAGATCGACCACCTTTGATACCCATTGGTGTCACCTCCGGGATAATGATACACACTTAAAGTGGGTATTGTCAATGGCGAGTGATAGGCATTGATATATAACGAGAGTTATCAATACCTAACTTTGGGCGGACACAATAAGTAAGTACGGGAAATACTGGTATTCCCGATAATTACCAGATAAGGAGGATAAGATAATGGATAACAAGGCAATTCAGATCGTAGAACAGTACATTCGCGAACACCTTGACAAGAGCTACCCGGAACCCAAATTCGAGGTTTTCACGGTCTGGAAGTCGAAAGCGTTGCAGAACTGGAAGTATCTTCTGTCCAGCACGCTCTTCGACGGCATGTATTACGAACTGACCTACAACGGCGACAAGAAGGAATGGTATCTTGACGCCTACAAGAAGTTCGAGAATCGGGTTATCCCGATGCTGTAAAAGGGAAAGGGGCCTTAATAGCCCCTCTCCTTCAACCACGGGTCTAACGCTTTCCTGATGGCAAACGACTTCTCGCGCTCCTCATCCTTGCAGTACGCCGTAAGTCTCTCGTACAGATCGGGCGGCAAGGACATGGAGAACTTGATGTGTTTGTCCGGGTTAGGCGACCCG
>Ga0326513_10000508_pt1 | contig 33090 bp, 42 predicted proteins | sample 2_2465_0518_D_FD_203654 | JGI IMG/M metagenome (GOLD analysis project Ga0326513, IMG submission 203654) | Bovine rumen microbial communities from UC Davis, California, United States - 2_2465_0518 | ecosystem: Host-associated > Mammals > Digestive system > Stomach > Rumen | place: USA...
CCATTATCGATAAGTGCTACATACTCTTTTACCCCTGTAAGGTCAATTACTGTATCATCATTCAATTGAACATACTTTTCTATAAGCCCATCTATCCCATTACTTATCTTTTCAATTTCACCCAAGAACATATTTGAAGCATCTAATCCTATGTAATCCCCTATTGATAAAAGTCTATCTTCTATATTATTTCTTATATTTTCAATATCAGCTATAGTTTTATCTGATACATCTCCTAAATCTAAGGACTCTTTTATTTTTTCTTTAGCATTTTTTACATCTTCAATGATTTTTTCAAGTTGCTCACCTATTATACCCTGTAAACTTTCACCATATATATCAGAAAAGTCATGACCTGCTAATTCATCATAAAGCTCTTTTATAGCAATTGATGATTCTGATGCAAAATCTTTAAGCCCCCTTTTTTCGCTAATTGCATCCATTAAGCTATTCATTTCTATCATTTTATTATCCAAAGCATCAATATTACTTATAAATGCAGATGCATCAGAATTATATAAATTATCCAATGTACCCTTTAATTCAATAAGCTTTTTGTTATACTCCTCTACAAGATCCTCTTTGTCATATAACATAGAATTACTAAATATATCTACTTTATTCTTATCAATGCTCAATTCATTATCCAGTATGTTTTGTTGTATGCTATTTATTCTTTCAAATGTATCAGTTAAACTACTTATTTTTTCCTGAATATGCCTTATCTCCTCATCAACATTACTATGCATATTAACTTCTATGTTCGCTTTTAATTCATCTGCCATAAACCATTCTCACCTCCTGTTTATCTCTGCCAACTTATCTCTTAATGACTTTTTCTTAATATGCCCCTCTTCATCCAGTTGAGGACATTCCTTCAATTTGCCTGTAACTGCTCCTAATAACATTGCTATATTATTAAACTGACTTTGCAACTCCTGATTTTTATTATTTATATACCTCGCCTGTAAACCATCTGCATATCTATATAACTGCCTTGTCGTCATATTCATAAAATCACTATAACTCAATGTATCAACTATCTGAATCTGTGTATAAAAATTTAATAATATATCTGAAAAATTCTTATACTCTTTTTTATTTACTGTCTCCTCACTCTTTTCTGCTCTCCTTCCTATTAAACTATCTACTACTTTTTCTATTATTTCTGGAAGAGAACTTTCATTTAATGCCTTACTCAATATATCATTTGCATCCTCTTCACTACATTTAATACTCATCTGAATTAAATCAACTAATATAAATAACTCCCCTTGCTCAAGTTCATCTATTATACTTATCCCCTCTGTATCCTCATAATCTAATATGTCCCTTATCACAAAATCCTTTATCAACATAAAATACCCCCTAAAATAAAAACAAGGTTAAGTTCTCACCCAACCTTGCATACACCCTTATTATTGGGTATCACTATTTTCTTTACTGTCTGGCTCTTTTTGTTCCTGCTTTTTCTGCTCCAAGCTATCAATATATAACTGCCTCAGCTCAATCGCCCTCTTTAAACTGTCTTTGCTTATATTTAAATCTGTATAAAAATCTACTATAATGTCCAACATAGCACCAAGTAAACCACCAGTCACCGTTTCATCATTTAAATAATTTTCTAATATCACTATAGCATCCTCATCTTTACAATTGCCATTCCCTAATTTTATCAATGCAATTACATCTTCAATTTCAGGCTCTTTTAATCCTGCCTTACCACCTGTACCAATTAAACTTGATTTTAATATCTTATAAAATGTAACAAATACTGCCGTATTTACTCTTAACTGCTCACCAGTATCCTCTTTATATTTCTTCTTAAACTCCTTGCTAAACTTATTCCAATCATAAAGTTTAAACCTCTGTGTCAATCTACTTCTTGCCATTGCCTATTTCCTCCTTCACTCAAAATAATAGTCACCAAATATTGCTTATCCCCCAAACATTTCATAGTCACATCATCTATTCTTAACTGCTCATCAATTATCTCTTTATATGTCTTCTTAAACTCCTCAATAAACTCCTCACCATTGCCTATTTCCTCTCCTTCACTCAAAGTGATAGTCACCAAATATTGCTTATCCCCCAAATATTTCATAATCACATCATCTATTCTTAACTGCCCATCAATTACCTCTTTATATAACTCTTCACTAAATTCCTTGCTAAACTTATTCCAATCATAAAGTTTAAACCCCTGTGTCAATCTACTTCTTGCCATTGCCTATTTCCTCCTTCAATCGAAGGGGATAAACACCAAATATTGCTTATCCCCTTATTATCATTCTCCTAAATTTAATGTAATCTCTGGATCATCATCATCCAGAACCATTGTATATGTCAATGTGCATGTATCACCATCCTTAATTTCCATGCCCCATTGACTAATTTCCCCGTGACACTTATATAAAATAGCATTATTATTCGCAGTGTCAACTACTACATTATAAAACTTCGTACCATTATTATACTGTCCACGCCTTAATGTTAAAGCATCGAGTGTCAAATTCTCTGTAAAACTTATATCATTAGGTGTCGCTTGACCTGTAAACTTCTGCTTTTTTGCATAGTGATAACCACCACGCTCTTTTCCTTCCTTCTGTGAACCAAAACCAGAAATATCTGTTAACTCACCTATTAAATCATCAGCAGTTATTGTATTACTTGTACTTGCATAAATTCTTACAATATTTCTACCTGCCTCAACTACTCCTTTACCTGCTTCCCATGCCATAAATAAACACCTTCCTTAATTATCTTCGTTAATTATATATTTCAACTGCACGTTTAATACACACCAGTGTATCCCTGAACTATTTTTTCCTACCGGACATATGTTTATCAATCTACTATTTTTTATCCAAATGTAGTCGTTATGACTATTGTTTTGTATGTTATTATATAAACTTCTTAAATATCTCAATGCACCTTCAACATCACCATTGACCGTGTTTACAACAATCTGTACCTCTGATACCCAAAATGAATGTCCACTTAACTTTGTAGCCTCATGAGTATTAGTGATAAACATACCTATGTCACCCTGTTTATCCTCTCTTATTGACTGTTTAAACACAGAATGATTTGATACACCATCCTCATCATAAACCCTACCTATATTACCATATCCCTCAATGTCCGGCAACCTTTCTATTATATAATCATATAACTTATCCATAATGCATCACAATCCCACCTCCACTATGCAAAACCATTACCTGTCAATTGCTCCACTTCCTCTATTGCACGAGTTAAGAATTTCGCACATGTAGGAAATTTATGCTCCTTCCATGTCTGCTCATGTACATACCAAGCATACTCACAATCAAAAATTATCTTTACTTTTCCTTCTCCTATTGTCTCAGCTCTACCAGTACTTGCTAAATACCCTGTGTCCTTAGGACAATAATATATTGCTCTTTCTAATACTTTTTCTGCTAGGTTTTCAGTCACAACTGTAGCTATCCCCACTCCATCCTTTAAACCACTATAATCTATCTGTATATCATACTTTTCCTTCGTCAAGTTAATTACCTGATGACTTATTATATTTTCTATATCAAGGATTAATTTAGAATCATCTTCACTATTTACATCTACATAAAACATAAACCACCACTACTTACAATAATTTATATAGCCAGCATCATCTAATATACTGTCTACCCTTACTGACTCCATGACTACATGCCCATTCAATTTACTATTCTTCTTTATCTTTATTTTTGTCCTATATACTATACTGCTCGTCACACTGTCACCATTCCCAGAAGTAGTGAACTGATAATGCCCCTTTAATCTCAATCCCTTTATCACCACTGCTTGCTTTAATCCAAAAGTGTTTGTGTCACTTTCTGTCATTGCCTCCTCATATCTTATATCATCCTTATATATAAAATCAAACATATTTACACCTGATTTCATAATAGTGTCTTGCTTTCTTAGTATGATGTAAATGCTCTATTACTTTCTCCACTATGTAACAATTTCCCTCATACTCAATTTTATCATTTTCCTTCAATGCCACTTTACTATCAAATTCATGATAAGAGTTATCAATCCATCCACTGTAATGTATGAACTCTTCCTCTACATCATTTATCTTTACATAATCCCTGTAATAAATGTTACGATTGTTCATATTCATATTCATCACCTCAGGGGTATATTTGATTTTTTCGTTTTTCTTTAGTTCGGGACATGTATGAAATGGGGATATTGACCCTATGCTTTTATGTATCAATATCCCCAAAAGGAGGAAATCTATATAAAGGGAAATGTTTCCCTATATATCTTCTATGTCGTTTTTATGCCCTGAACTATCTGACTTGTTTCTCAATAAACTACCAAGTACAAGTGAATATACTGCTATGACATTTTCAACAGGAAGTTGCCCCCGTATACATAATATCATGTGTAAAACTGTAAGGCACAAAGTCACAATTGACTTCACTGTTATCAATTTCGATAATCTCTCCTTCATATAAACCACCCACTCTTATTTATATGCCTAATCCTATTTTTATTAGACATAGTATCAAAGCCCCTATACTTGAAACAATTGCACCTATCACTGTTCGGCTTGTATACATATTCTTATTATTCAATTCATCTATATCCCTCTGTTGATTTTCCACTTTCTGTTTCAATGCTATTATTTCACTTTTATTGTCAGAACTTACTCGCTCACAAGACTTTATATCTTCATTAAATGAATCTATCTTTGTCTCAATGCGTGTCAGTCTCTCCAAAAATTCATTATAATTATTATTTTCCACCTCCATCAACCCCCATAAAATACTAACCATGTATATTCTATAAAATACTTATTAAATATATCTACAGGTATCCTATCTACAGAATTTTTCCCCGAAATTTTATTTACTATGTTATCCACAAATTTTACACTCATGCCAGCCCCATCAGAGAAACTGCTAATACCATTCTTTATCAATTGTCCGAACTTACTAAAATTCGTAGCATTCATTCTCATCACAAGCTCTATCAATCCTATTTTCATCTTATCACTAAATTCAATTATATCATCATTTTCTAATTTACGTGGAAAAACAAGGTTTTGTTCTGAATCAGCTCTGACTCCCTTCCACAAAAAAGTGTCATCAGTTATCAGGTTTGTTCCATTTAAAACTAACACTGCCTTATCATTATCGGATAAACTAGACCAAAATTTATATTCATCACTAAAGGAAGTATAATTATTTTCTACAAGGCTATTTGCCTCGTCCAGTGATATGTAACTATTTTCCCCTACTACTAATTCTGCCACAGTTTATACCCCCTTCTTATGTTGCTTTTACTTCTACTATTATATTTTTATTACGTAATGCTGCAATTTCATCAGTATTGTAATTATATGTAAGTTGATTAACTATTATTTTTCTTATGTATTGACCAGTGTATGCTGGAATATCTTGATACCAACCTGCAAAGTCAATCCTATTATTTGAATCAGATATATCCAAAATTAGGTCATTATTCACATTATTACCAAAATTAGAAAGTTCAAATTCTTCTAAACTTGGACAGTTCTTAAACATATCTGTCACATCTGTACAATCTGTTAGGTCATACTTCCCACCATATAATTTCTTATATAATGTCATATTCTTAAATAAACTGTTACCATTAGTGATAACTAAGTTTGTACTTGGTACATCTATCATGTTTAATTGTGACCTTAGATCATCAAGACTAGCCACACCACTTGGAGTAGCACTTGGTATGCTTGCAACACCATCATCATAACTACTATAATCATTCTGTGTGCATGTTCCGCCTTTTGCAATAATCTGACTATATATATCACTCAGGTATCCTTGCAATTCATTTATCAATAAATCCCTTGAACTTAACTGACTTTGTAAACTACTCACTTGTCCAGTTAATGTATCTATTCTCTGATTTAATGTACTTATTTGCCCTTGTAAACCTGTTATTGTATTATCATAAGCATTATATATATTTTGTATTGCATCATCATAATCACCATATACACCAGAAGTACATGTCACTCCTACTTTATTTGCACTTATTACAGTGTATATATCGGAGAGATACCCCTCTAGTTGTGAAGTGTCTCCACCTCCTCCACCAGAAGTTGGAATGCTTGCAACACCGTCATCATATGTGGAATAATCTTTTTGTGTGCATGTTCCGCCTTTTGCAACAATCTGAGTGTATACATCATCTAAATATCCCTCTAGTTGTGAAGTGTCTCCACCAGAAGTTGGAATGCTTGCAACACCGTCATCATATGTGGAATAATCGTTTTGTGTGCATGTTCCTCCTTTTGCAACAATCTGAGTGTAAACATTATCTAAATATCCCTTTAATGCATCTACATCACCACTATATGTATCTATTGACAAAATACCGCTGGCATATGTACTATGGTCATTTTCAGTGCAGGATTCTGCTCCACCCTTGACTACTATTGCTTCATATATATTACCAAAGTTGGTATTATCTGTAGCCACTTGTGAGTTAAGTGTATTTACTGTAGAAGTCAATGTATTTATTTGTGAATTAAGTGTATTTATCTGTGTATTCTTTTCATTAAATTTTTGTATTGCTAACTCAATTGTCTCAGTTGACTCATGATTTTCTACCATACTATCACCTCTCAATAAACCCTCCCTCCCATAAGGAGAGAGGGTTTATCCTCTTATTCATCTGAACTATTGCTCAAATTACTCGCCATCACTAATTATATCAACTATTATTGAATGTAACCTTCTGTACCAATACACCTTCAGGCTGAGTCACCTTTGCACCCCATACATATAAACCTCTCACTGCATCCTTAAATGACCCCTCTAATCTCAATGCCTCAATTTCTTCAATTTGATTAGCCTCAGTCGTAAATGCAGGAGTAGTAGCAATAATATGACTAGCATTATCAGAATCCTTGTATAAATTATTTGTCCTAAATAATTTTAGTCCAAACAACTCCCCAATGTACCCATTCTTTACAATTGCATCCCCTATTCCAGTCAATGCCAATGTTTTATTAGCGAGTAAATGCTTTTCAAAGTCAGGATTAATTGCAATTACTCTTCCTACATCAGGTATATTCGCAATATCCATATTTTTCTTAATTTCTAACAATGCATCAATTGCACTGTCAGCATTATTTACATTTATTGTATTATTAGCAACAGTACCCTGACTTGCCATCATATTAAACATGCCTGTATCTTTTTCATTAAGTATCTTGTATGTAGCCCTCTGCATTGCCTTTGTCATCAGCTCGCCTGAACTTGCCACCTGTGCCTTATCAACATCATCAAGCTGGAATCCAAAATATAAACTCTTATCAATATTCAATGTCTGATCGGTAACATCCAAATTTTGATACTGAACTGTCCCTTCATAATTAGCTACTGTAATATCACCAAAACTATTGATTTTAACACTTCCTGAACTTGCCACCATACCCTCATAATTATGGTTCACAAATGCCTCACTTACAAGGTTATTCTGTAACTGTGTAAGTAATACTGCACTCCACAATGTAGGAACAAAACTTGATACTGCCATAAACTCAACCTCCTATTATTTTAAGCTACCTAATTGCCCTATTATATTATTATAATCTGCCTGTATCTGCTCAGGTGTCATTGCCCTTATTTCATCTAAACTACTATATCTCTTTTCTGCACCTGCATTTTTCAGACTATCCTTCACTACATTTCCTGTAGATACAACCTTTGTCTCAAATGCACTCTTATAATTTTCCTTAATATCATCAATCTGACTCTGTAAGCCATCCTTAATGCTATAATCCTCATCTAATTTAATTTCATCATATTTTATCAATGACTTTATACCTGCAAGTGCTAATTCATTTTCAATGCCTAATTTACTCACTGCATTGTCAACAGCTAATTTCTTTGCTATCCCACTTAATTTATCACGTTCAGCCCCTAAATCCTTCTTACTACTCTCTAATAAATCATTGTATTTCTTTTCAAAAGGATTTTCAGCATTTTTTAAATCATTGTATTTTGTTTCAAGTGCCGTGTATGCCTTATTTTCCACATAGCCACCTTCACCCAAATCCACGAAATGTATCTTTTTACTACTGTCCTCAATTTTACTATTTGCCTCTTTTATTGCATCCTTCACTTCCTTTAATGTGTCCGGTTTATCCTTCAATAAATCCTCTATTTTCATCCGATTACCCTCCTATCTATTTCATAATTTTACTATATTTATTTTAGTGTACATAATCATGCATCTCCCTTTAATTCCACAGCGTCCCGTCTATTCGTAGAATAGTATTTTTTAATATAGTATTGTTTATCCAAAATACCTAACTTGACTTCCTCTAGTTCCCTTTTCCTTATTGTCCCCTTATCCTCTAGGATACTCTGGTCAAACTGTATTGAAATCGGTACATCTATATTAAAACTTGTACCAAAAATCATATTATTTGCATATAATAAACTCCTGAATAAACTTAATAAACTCTTTTCTAATGCTATCTCATTTTTCCTAATGTTCCTGTACATGGATGAATTCTCACTTATCACCTCAGTAGCAGTTTTTTGAACTGTACCTTGCTCAAACTTATAGTAACTATTACCAAGCCCACACATATTACTTAAATAATTTAAACTGCCCTCTAGTGCTTTTGTTATATCGTCAATACGCAACTCTGGATTAAATTCATGGATTAACCCATTACTATCATCTGCATTACCATTAAACTCATCCCCCATATAATAAAACACTAACCTGCCACCATTATTTTTATCATCCGGATATATTACTTTTCCAGTTTGTTTATCCCTTTCACATAATCGCTTATCATAAAATATCTTCTTCTGACCATGTTTTATTTCTGTAGTCAACATATCAAAGGTATTATCTATACTTTTCAATAGATCAACACAATTTCCATACACACTTGCCCCCATAGGACTCTCAATACAATAATTGTTTATCAGTGGAAGTTTGATGATACTGAACCATGGTACATTACTCTTTGTATCAAAATCTGTCAATATATCACTGCTATCCTCAAAAATATATGAACCACCATCAAAAACTCTTAACCTCTTGTTTATAATATGATAAATACCATCAACAAGAACGTGTAACCTTAAATCTATAAACTTATCATTCTTTATTTTATACTGGTCTACAAATGCCACCTCTTTTATATCTAAATTGTTATCCCAACTTAAAGGAATGATTTCAGTAGCATTATGTGTCACTATCTTTAATTTACTATTGTCATTGGATAGAATTTTATCCTCGAACATAAATAAACCCTCTGCAACAATCTCAAATGCCCCTGTCCCTAAAGCACATGTTAATTCATATATCCTTGCTAATTGAGTCCAAAAATCATTTTGTCCAAGTATGCCAGTCATCTCATCATAACCAAGTAGAAAATCTTTTTCATTAGGACTATTTACTAATACTGATAAATTTTCATTTGTCACTAATGAAGCCAAGTCCTCACAGACCCTCTTTGCCATGTTTAATCTTGACTTATCTACTCTGACCTCATATGCACCATTGTACACTGTCTCTGTATGAAATGTATTAACCTGTCCCTTATACCAGTCCAGCATCACCTGAATATATGTATTATAGATACTATAATCAAATGTATATGTATTATATCCTAACTTATTGATTATATCTATTACTCTCTTTACATCTAACATAAACCAAATGCACCCCCTTATACATAGCTAAAACGATTAATCTGTTTTTCAAAACTATAACAAAATGCATCAAAGCTATCATTATCAGTAGTCCCATCATCAAGAACTGTATCCTTCAACTTCTTTTCATCATATACCAAAGTGCTTAAACTCTCTATTAAATCATTACAATCTGAATGAATGTGTAACATATTCACCGCAAACATCTTTTGTATGAACTTTACTCTATCCATGATTAAAATCTTTTTCGCATCTGCAACAGTGATATTATACCCATTTCTCCTCAGTACATTTCTTATACCTGCCTCAATATACTGTTCTGCATTATCTATATTCGCCTGAACAATTGGTACACTACTATACTTACTCCTAAATATATCTATCTGTTCCATAATCCATATATTTAATCGGTCAGGGTCAATTTCACCCTTGTTAGCCTTCAATTTTGCACTATGTAGAACTGTAATCCCCTCGGATATATTTCCATGAAATCCACTTATTACAATTGTAGAACCACTCTTATGTCCGCCTATATCTATTCCTGCAACTGCATATCCTATAGATCTTTCATCTACATCATCTACTATAAACTTATCCTTATTCTCCAAAAAGTACTTAAATATAATCCCCTCAGCTGCTACCCATTTACACAAGAGGTATCTCTGCCTATCTAGACTGTCCTCCGGATATGCTTTCAATAAATTATCATAATACTCCCTTGCACCCTTCCACTTTGCATCATCTATATGCCAGTTTATAACTTTATCAAAATAATTATCATCAATCTTATGCTTTAACCAATGAACTGGTGAATCAGGATTTGTACTCCCAAGGTAAAAGCATGGAACAATGGATAATTTATTAAATACGGACATTGCTTTATTACTGAAACTGCCTCTTAATCTTCCAAGTATTTTATTAAACTGCTCCTCACTACACAAAACTGCCTCATCGTGAATAATACAAAATATATTAGATAAGCCACGAAATTTACTCTCACTGCTTTTATCGTTTAATCCTATGATATGTATATATTGGTTAAACAACACACAGTCCTTTGTTTTACCATCTTTTCTTCCACTATCATATCTAAAATCTTTGCCAAAATTATCACTTAAAACATTACATATATTTTTCTTAACTGTCTGCTGAGTTCTTCCTAAGAGGACAATGTTTAACCCAGTGACCCCTTCATTACATAACCTTAAACATAATATCCCCAGTGCCACTGAAATACTATATGTCTTTCCACAACCATAAACCCCTACATGTAACTCTCTCTTGCATCGTCCTATATTTTTTATAACGTCAAGTTGTTTTAATCCATAGTCACTCACTTACATCACCATTTTCTATAAATTCATCAAGAAGCTTATCAACTGTGTTCTTAGACTCACTAGAAAGGTTAATCCCCTTTACTTCAAGATCATCTTCAAACAACAGGCTCTCAAAACCACATATTTTCATTTCAAGCTCTACTAATTTAACAAAGTCCCTAACAGACTCCACCTTGATCTTATTTGACTTCAATCTGTTAATGTAATCTGCAACAGAAGCCTTTATAACCTTTCTATAAGAGTCCATAGTAGATTTTATGTCATTATTATTTTCCTTACGCAGTTCATTAAGAATTTTTGTATCTCTCTCATATACACGCTCACGCCAATTAAACTCTCTACTATATTTTGACACAGACTGTCTAGAAACATTGAAGTGGTCGCTCACCGCTGCAATAGTCCTATCTTCACCTAGCATGTAATAGTATTCAAACATCTGCTCCATCTTCGGCGTCTCTCTCATTTTCATCACCCCTCCTTTAGTAAACTGTAGAACTCCTGTCTCAGTGCACTATCTTTTCTGAAAACACCGTGACAACACGACGTTCTTGTTTTACTCTCAGTTTTCTTTATACCACGTGCCGTCATACAACTATGTTTACCTTCTATGACAACAATGATGTTATCCGTGTCAAGCACTTTATTTAACACATCATATATATCCGCCCCAATTCTTTCCTGTAACTGTAGCCTTTTACCAACCATATCTGCAATCCTAGCTATCTTACTAAGTCCTATAACCTTCTTATTAGGTATATAACCAACAGATACCTTCATGTCGTACATGAGTGCTATATGATGTTCACAGTAAGAAAATATAGGTATGTCCTTAACTATAACAAGATCACTAGTCTCTGTATCCTCAAAGCACTTATTAAACATGTCAGCAATCTCGTCATTAGTATATCTCATACCTTCAAACACTTCTGTGTACATCCTAGCCACACGTTTAGGTGTTTCTTTTAAGCCCTCTCTATTTATGTCATCACCAAGAGCCCCAAGTATTTCCTTTACTGCAGCCTCTATTCTAGAAGTATCTATATCTTTCATAAGTCACACACCCCTCTCATTAGGATCCCAGATATATTTGTGCAACTGCAACTGAACCTTACATCTATACATTTCATGTTCCATCATATATTTGACTATGTCAGCAGCCTCTATATTACCGAACACAGGAGATAAATAAACCTGACAATTCTTATCCAGGTCGTATTTATTTATTATTTCATATGCTCTATCTAAATCCTTTACACTACCAACAACGAATTTGCACACATCTTTTTTTCTAAGAATGTTGAAGTTATTTTTTAACATATGTTCCTCCATGCCACTTGATGGACACTTGTAATCTATAGTGATAAAAGCTCTTTTATCTACAGGAGTAATATCTACAGCACCATTAGTCTCTATATTTAGTACAAAGCCCTCGTCACACAATCTATGTATTAGCTTAAAAGAGTCAGGGTTAATCAGAGGCTCTCCACCTGTAAGAGTAATGTGAGTAACACCAAGCTCTTTAACTGTTCTTATTATTTCTTTTATACTCATCACTTTATAATTATTGCCTTCACATCCGTAACGTGTGTCACAATAACTACAATGTAAATTACATCCGTAGAGTCTTATAAAGGTACAGGGTAAACCTGCGCGTTTACCCTCACCATCTATGCTCTTAAAAATCTCAACTACTTTCATAATGTATCCTCCTCATAAGTAGCAATATTTCCTTCACTTTCTTGTACTGTAACCTTATAACATCTACCTGTCTCACAGATTGAAGTCACTTTGTCACACACCCACTTAGCCAAGTTCTCAGCAGTGGGGTTTAAAGGTGCAACAACATCATTAATGTATTTGTGGTCAAGTGCTCCATATATTTCTTTCTTTACTCTAGCAAAGTCGACAATCATACCATATTCTGTAAGCTTATCAGCCCTACAGTACACTGTAATGATCCAGTTATGTCCATGCATACCAGAACATTTACTTTCATAAGGAAGGAGAAGGTTATGTGCCCCTGCTACTTCCATACGTTTGCTCACTTCATACATAATGTATCCTCCTTATATTTTAGAAGTTTTTGTTCTATCTCTTTCCAGTCTATACCATTACAATCTAAGTTCTTATCATCTATATAGATGTCAGCATCTGGTTTTTTATTAAATACCTGTAGCTTTACAGGTAATCTATGTTTCCATATAAACCAAATTGCAGGCCATCTATACCAACCATATCTAGCCGTATTTAGTATAAAGTAGAACCCATTCTTATGCAGTTCTTTAATAATTTTTTTAGCGTCCTTTTTGAATGTGTACCTTATACAAGGAAAGTCAACTTTCTCTATTACTGTACCATCAAAATCCAAAGCAACTACAATCTTATTTTTCATAGTCTATCGGATCCTTTATATTGTTAAGCTCAAAAGCTTTAAGTCTATCTCTACAAGTACCACACTTTCCACAAGCTTTATCCCCACCTTTGTAACAGGACCAGGTAAGTTCATAAGGAGTATTTAATTCAAGTCCCTCTTTTACAACCTGAGCTTTATTCATATTAATGAGGGGTCTTTCTACACTGATCTTTCCATATGTACCTATATTAATAGCTTTGTTCATAGCATCAGCAAACTCTGGAGAACAATCTGCATAAGCCTGTCCAGCAGCATCATCAGCATGTGCTCCGTAATATATTTTTACATCCTCATTAGGAAATAAACTGTCAGCATATGCCGTAGCTATGGAAAGTAATAAACCGTTTCTAAATGGTACATAAGAATCTACCCTACCAGCATCATTATTTTTAATCTGATCCTCATAAGACAAATCCTGTATCTCTTTTGAAGACCCTTTAATAAGTGAACATACGTCACCAGCATATTTCATTATAGTAGAAATATCTTCCTCTATATGTCCTACGCCGTAATACTCAGCAATCTTTCTTGCACACTGTAATTCCTTATCATGCTTCTGTCCATAATATAAGGATGCTGTAATAACGTTTTCTTTTCCGTACTTTTGTACTGCCATAGCCAAACAAGTGGTGGAATCTACACCACCTGAGCTTAATACTAATGCTTTCATGTCACACACCCCATTCCATTTCAATCTTTGTATTAAGTACATTTCCAAGCTCGTATGTACATTTTACATACTTTACCTGTTTACTTTTAAACCATTCTATGATTTTATTTGGTATGTCCTCTGTAATACCATGAAATCCAGCTATATCATTAAACATTCTTTTAATGTCATTGTGATCTATTAGCTCGTCTCCATATATTACTTCAACTGTAACAACACCTGCATGCCAGTCCTGCCCCAAATTGCAGTATCCGCACATCTTTCTTGTGAATGTCTCCTTTAAATTATTATATATGTTTTTCATGTTAACCCCTCCAAAAACCTTTGTATCTTAATACTCTTTGATAGTACACCCACACTTTAAGGTTATGTACATACAATTCTTTTTGACGTGAAGCCTCTACTCTTCTTCCTAGAATTCTATTTTGTCTTTTAGGTCTCTGTGTTCTATTATCCCATGTCCAAAGCCCACCGTACATCCCTCCATTCCATGAAGTGGCATCACAAGAGTATGCATTATAATCTAGCAAGTCACACCTGTTATAACCAAGTAGGTGAACTTTAACATTCTTTTTATTTGCCATACATATCAGCTTTTTTACTATTTCTTGCTTCTTTCCATCAGTGGAGGTAATACCACCAATAGCTATGTAATCATAATTATCTATAAGATCAATCCATTCTTTTATTCCACGTGTATCATGCCAAACAGGTATACACTTTTTTCCAGTACCGCTCTCTATTTTTTTTCTAAGCTCTAATACCTTTTTATAAGATTCCTCATCAAAATCAATGTCCATTTCAAAAAAGTATTTAATGTCGTATTTATTTATAAAGTCTATATACTCCTGTGTGTATGTATCTATATCCATGTTTTTAAGTCCATGTATTCTAAATGTGAATGCACCAGAATCTAACAAGAAGTTTTCTTTATCACAGATGTTTAGAAACTCTTTTGTTCTTATATTCTTTCTTAAATAATAGAAGGAGGATAACCAATTAATGTTATCCTTTATATTATATATGTATTCTCTAACCTTATCACAGTTTATTGCTCCCTCAATACCAGCCAAATATAATCTCATTCTTGTCTCACCTCACCTTTATTTTGTTCTATTTCTTCCCCAGTGAGCCTCTTTACTATTTCTACAGGTGTAAGTGCTGAAACCTTATCATATTGACTACCTGTAATCTCTATTTTTATACCATCACCAATCTTAATATATATTGCCTTCAACTTATTTTTTTCAGCCTCACTAAGTTCACGTGTATAATCGTCTAGATCTGCTTGCAGCTCATCCAATGAACCACTAAACAGTGTATCCACCTCGTTTAAACTGAAACCAGTAAGCTCAATGTCAAAATTATCATCAATGCTTATATCCCTTAATAAGTCCTCTAATTTTTCAGCATCCCAATCACCACCAATTTTGTTTAATGCAACATTTAATGCTTTCTCCTCAGTATCACTAAGCTTTACTACTACACACTCAACGCTATCATAGCCAAGATCCTTTAGTACCTTCAACCTCTGGTGTCCACCAACCACAATATACATGCCATTCTTATTATTTACAATAATAGGATCCACATATCCATAATGCTCAATTGACTTTTTAAGCTTCACATACTCAGGATCTGCAGGTTGCAGATCTTTTCTAGGATTATACTTTGCGCCGTTTAATTTTTCAATAGAGATTTTTTGTATATCCATCATGCCTCACTCCTAATTAAAAATTATTTTAATGTAAATACCTTATTTTATTTTTTATTATATAAAAACAATGATTTAAAATAGGCTTGATATTATTTATATAATGATATACATATTTATTAATATATGCACCTATAAACATCCTATGCTTATTAAATGCCAAACACAACACCCTCATGCATTAAATACATGAGGGTGTATCATATGATAATCTCTAAATCATTTTCCTTTTCATAAACTTTATCATGGTATCCTAATGAATACACCTAAAGTCATGTCTCTCAATCTAACAATTTCTGTTACTACTCCTACTACATCTCTACCTTCTATATGAATCGGGACTAACTGTCCTGTATAGAATTTCTGCTCAGTAGTCTCTAAATTTAAGTAGGTAATTGAAAAATCATCCATTTTATTTAAATGTTTAAACTTGTCTTTAAGCAGCCTATTTTCTTCTTGCAAATCATATACTTTTATTTTTAACTCTTTATTTTCTAACTCTAATTGCTCCCTAGCAACATTCATATTTATCTCCTCCTAAATCATATGATAACTTCTAAATCATTTTCCTTCTCATAAACTTTGACATGGTATCTTAATGAAGACACTGATATTCCTGTCTCTCTACTAAGCTCATTCCAAGACATTTTTGTTTTTAATTCATAAAGTTCTGCATCCGTATATTTTCTCCTATGTCCCTCCACTTCTAATTTGTCTCCGATTAAATTAATTTTTCTATTCATATTATAAATGCTATCCTCTATCCCGTTTAGTTTATCCAAAATAATGCTTAACTCCTCTTGCTCTTGCTTATCCTTATTCATATTCTCAACCTCTTTTCATCACTTTGTTAATCAGCACTGTCAATTACATGTAAATTAACATATCCATTCACTTTATTTTTCCCGAAATACCCCTAAATTACATTTTATAAACCTCTCGTGAAATCCTATACAATTTTACATATTTTTGTATCAACCCTTATTTTCACATGCCCCACCACATATTTTTAGAGGTCATATATAGAAATTATTTATCTTTTTGATATGTATAACCCATAAACTCCAAATAATACTATACCTACAACTACTATGCCCATAACTATTACTCCCCTCAATTATGCTTGTATTGTTTTATAATTCTGATTACAATAATTTATAAAAGCTTGACTATCCCTCTTAAATGTGTATAAATCCTGTAATTGCTTATCATTAGCTGTTATTACATAATGTTTTCCTGTTCTTTTCTCTAAATATTTTACAATATTATATGCTTTTAAATTTTCTTTATCTGTAGTCCATTCTATATTACATGGTGAGAAATCTGGTTTTATTTTTGACATAGCTGCTAATTTTGTATTTCCATCTGTCCTTATCATATTTGCCACGAAACCATTATAACTTTCAGGTAGTAAGTCATTGTTTATATCATCCAAGATTTTAATAACTCTTTCAAGATAGAAATCTCTATTTAATATGCTTACTCTTATATGCCCTCCATCTTTAAAAGTTCCCTTACCTGTACGATACCCGTTTAATCCATGACTACACTCTCTACCATTCTTTTTTACATAATATCTTATAAAAGTACCATCAAAATTAAATCTTGCACTCGTACCATTAGCAAAGTATACTCTGACACCTTCTTTATCCCAAACTATATTTTTAAAGTAATTTGCTATTATGCCATCTATTGTTAATTTTCCATGTATACCATCTTCATCTTTATGTAATTCTTTAAATGTATTCCAGTCTACTTTTCTTGGACGAGCTATAGCCGATATTGTATCAATATACTGTGAAGTACTTAATACCGTGCATGATTGTAAATTATTTGCATTGTTATTACTATCTGCATTACTACTCTTAAAACCCAAATCCTTCACTATGTCCTCTAACTCTTTACTACAAGTATTAATAACAATACTGCTATTATTTAACGTTATGTTACTAATGTTTAATGTTGCTTTCATGTAAATTACCCCTTTTCTAAAAATTAAATCTTAAAACTAAATTATAACTATTTACTTTTCTTATTTTTTATTATTTATATCTTTTATTACCTTATATGCCTAAAAACAGGCATTTTACTTTAGCAACTAAGTGACAAGTTTTTACATAACTGCTATTAGTTTTCAGCAAATGCCTGTTTTATGTATCCATTCTATTTTTATGCTAAACTAATAAATCCACTGTAAACTTCTCTTATTTTATTATTCTTGCACTTTAATACTCTGTATTCTATATCATCCATATCATGCTTTTTTAATAATCTATATGCTATTTCATACATGGTATTTGTAACACTATATAAACTGCCAGCAGTTTTTCTCGTTTTCCATGTATCACCTGTTTTAAATTGCAAGTTATATTTCATATAAATTGCTCCCTTCTAAAATTAAATTATAACTATTTACTTTTCTTATTTTTTATTATTTATATCTTTTATTACCTTATATGCCTAAAAACAGGCATTTACTTTAGCAACTAAGTGACAAGTTTTTACATAGCTTGCTATTAGTTTTCAGCAAATGCCTGTTTTATGTATCTATTCTATTTTTATGCTAAACTCATAAATCCACTGTAAACTTCTCTTATTTTATTATTCTTATATCTCATATCAATCACTCCTCATTTTTATTATATTGTATGCCATACTTTTTCATTAGCTTATAAATAGTTGGTCTTGTAACATTTAATGCCTTACTTGCTCCTGTAACACTTATATTCTTATTTTTCAATCCGGTTAATACCTCTTTTAAAAGTTCTTGATTATATGTATTCTCTTTTCTTCCCTTATATTTACCATTCTGCTTAGCGATAGCAATTCCTTCTCTTTGTCTCTCTAAAAGATTATTTCTTTCAAATTCATTGATAGCTGCTATAATCTGCATGAATAACCTTCCGGTAGAACTATGTAAATCAAAATTCTCCTTTAAGCTTATCAATCTAACATGCTTCTTATCTAATAACTCTATGATGGCAAGGAGATCTTTAAGTGACCTGCTCAATCTACTCCAATCCAGGACATAAACAGCATCACCTTCTCTACAGAAGTCAAGCATCTTCTTCAATTCTGACCGCTCCATATTTTTCCCACTGACCTTCTCAATAAACCATTTGTCAATGTTATACTGCTTTAATGCCTCAACCTGCCTTGCCTCATTCTGGTCAATGGTGCTTACTCCTACATATCCTATATTCATATTTCAATACTCCTCTCCTTTATTACATTATCTATAATTTTTCTAAATGGTATACCATTTGATGCTACTGCATCATCATTATCTAAACCATATAAACTATACAATATTTCATCGTTATATCTTATTTTCCAATCATATTCTCCTGTATTATCTATTAAAGGTTCAGGTACATATCTAAAATAATCATTCGTAACAACTGACATCAACTTACTTATATTTATAAGTATGAAGAATCCTACAAATTTACTCTGTACCCAATATATAAAATTCTTGCAGTCATTTATATTATCTGAACTAAATGCAACTGAACTTAAGGTAGCTGGACACCTATCATTTTCATCATTTGAATCTATCAACCTTGTCACACCTAAAACAAAAAGATTTTTATCTTTTGTAGTCATAAAATGCTGATCTTCAATACTTTTTGTACCTGAGCAACCCCCAAAACTTAACGGATCATTAATAAACACTTTATAACGTTTATTTTTATCTACCCTATCAAAACTAAATGCATCATACTTTCTATACCTCTTTATATATTCAAGTAGCTCATATCCTATATTATGCCAAGTAGCCCTGTCTCTTATACTTCTTATCATTTTACTATTTAATATATTTAAATGCTTACCTTTATTAGTTATCACTGTTTTGTCATAAACTTCATGTTTATCTGCTACAAAACATGTGATACCACTAGGTACAGCCACTCTAAACACCTCTGCCGAATCAAAATAATATACAACCTCTCTAACATGCTCAACTATTGCATCCCTAAGTATTTTATAATTAAAATTAGCATATACAATAGTATCATCTGCACAAGTTTGCCACTTTGCAGGTACAACAAAACTACAACATGTATTACATAAATTAAAACCATTGTACATGAAATCTATATCTATGCCCCTGTTATAAGGTGGATTACCTATTACAACATCTATATTCATATAAACCTCCCAAATAAAATCCTTGTTTATAAATCTTCAAACTTGCATAGTGAATCTATAATAATTGTTTTATTATCCCTATTGCTCAATGGTACATCATAATGTCTTAATACTTCCTCTAATTCAACCATAATTTTTTCAATTGATGCTCCATCAAATTCACCATTAACATAAAGACTAAAACTACCTGCATCACTTTCAATCATAATGTCAAGTCCATAATACTTAAAGCTAATCTTAAATTCTCTGCTTTCTATTAAATAGTGATAAACCATTACTTTAATCTGTATCTCACTTTTAAAAACCCTTCTATTCTTAATCTTATTAAATAAATTATCTAAATACTTGCTAATCTCTCTATCTAGTATTGCCTCCTTGAATTTTTCTACATCATCCTAAAGTAACTGCTCTACATAATTTATTATGTCCAAAATTACCTGTAAACCTTAATTTTCCATCTAATACCACTTTATAGTTAAGGTTATCATATTCTATAATAGAAGTAAACCCTTTATAATAATATGAATTCATAACTCTTTTCACCTCTTCTCTATAAATGCTATTCTATCTTAATCAACTAGCCAATATTCTGAATACCATTTCACCCCTTGAACTGTTAATTTCAACTATACCCTATGCTTACACTTCTAATCATGCCTATAACTGTTAATTTTAATATACCTTGCTTTACAATTTGACAACTTATTTTATATATAAATTTGAACTTATATCTAAAATATGCATATTTTCAGGATATTACTATTTTTAACAATAGCATGAAGAAAAATACAAATGCTATCATGTTTACTTTAATGACACAATAGCATCTGTTTATTGTTTATTTGTAGGAGTATTAATGAACTTAATGTTTAAAATAAATACTTTTATAATAAATCTACCACAATTTCCTCCTGTTTTTAAGATTTGGATCGGTATGAAACAGCCTCCTCTATGCTATCATTATTATTTGTATGAACACAGGCTTTCCCCTCTGTTTGGTCAATTATTGCCTATGTACACATTGTTTTATTTTTATATATCTAAGTACCCTATTATTTTTTCATAAATGAACTCGGGGAAAGCCACTTTTCCTTGGGAGATTATTAATATATATATTTTATGTCGAAATCATGGTAATAGCTATTTTATATCAATGTAGAAGAAGGGCTTTTAATGTAACAAAAATTAGTGCTATGTAGACTACCACTTTTAATGATTAGCATGCATTGAAATGTTCACCGTATTTTTATAACATGTTAATATCATAGTGACAATGTGTAAATGTGCCTATCTTAATGTGTAAATGTGACTACCATTATGTCATTACCCTATAAACACAAAAAGAGCAAAGAATCAATGTTCTCTGCTCTTAAAACTATGTAATCAATTCACTACTATACTTAAATTAGAAAGGCATATTTATTATTTCTTCAAAGTCACTCAAATCTACATCTTGTTTATTCTGTTTTGCTATATGTTCCTCTAATTTTTCAATTGATTCCTGCATTTGTTTATTCCTTATGTCAGTTAAGCTTTCTTTTGGTGCATCCGCTTTTTTCTTTTTATTCTTTTTACTTTTTTCTATAAGCTCCTTATTTTCCTCATAAACTCTACGTACTGTATCCCTTGACACATTTAGCTCAACTGACACTCCACTTATGCCTCTCTTATTTTTTATCAGACAATCTAATATTTCTTGCTTTTGAGCATCTGTTTTATGACAGTATTTTCCTGTATCTGATACCGCCTTCTTAATAACAACTCGGTCAGCAACATCACATCCAAATTGTTTATCCATTTTCTCAACCATGAATCTTATTACATCCACAAGGTCATCTTGTGAAATATCCATGTTTAAATTTTCACCCTGCACTATTTTCATAACTGCTACTACCTTTTCATTATCTGTCATCTCTTTAAATTTCATAATAACATCTCCTCTTAAAATTATTTATATCTATTATTATAATATATGTACAAAAGTAGGTAATCACAATGTGTAAATGTGAATACCTAAAGCTTTTAACTGTATTATAACATCTAAATAAGTCACTGTCAAGCATATTAAAAAATAAATGGCACAAGCTTTTCAGCTCATGCCATCTATCAGAAAGAAAGTAATTAATTATGAAGCCTTGTTAATCATTACATGAACAGGATTCAGATACATGTTTTACTCTGTCACGCTCCTCAGCCTGCTTTGCTCCACCCCAAGTAGAAAGGTCTCCTGTCAAATAACCAGTGATTCTCCTAATCCTACTAAATGGTACACCCTTGCCAAGGTCACGCTCAGTAACTTTCAGCATATCTTCTTTATTCATTATGCCTCAGCTCCTCTGCTAAACTCTTAATCTTATTTGCATACTCAATTATATTATCTATTGTATTACTATTATCTATTGTATTATTATCTACTACAACTGCTTGCTTTTCATATCCGTTAAGACCTGCATTTTTTATAATTGTCGGATAATCCTTGTAGCCTATATTCATATCTACATGACCACTGATACCATGAGTAATACCTTCACTCGTATACTGCCATATACCATATTGACCTGTGTAATTTGTTTTTGAGGTATAGTGTGCCAGCCATATATCATATCGATTTTTTATATCGTCAGTAAAATAATTCTCTAAATAACTTTTAGAGCAATACATGCCAGTGTAATAACCAGCTTGCTCAATTATATCCATAAATGCCTTAGCCATCTCACAGCACTTTGCTTTGCCTAATGCAAACTGACTCTTTTCCTCAAAATCTAAATAAACAGGATACTCGAACTGCTTACCCTTAATCACCTGTAAGAATACTTTAGCCTCTGTACGTATCTCATCTACACTCTTTGCATAACTATACCAATAAACTCCGCAAGGAATGTTATTCTCTTTACACCCTCTATAATTATCCTCGAATTTTACATCCTTCTGACTTGCAAGCTTACCATATCCAGCACGTATGATAACAAAATCTACTCTGCCTGATTGCTTTACAGCTTTCCAGTCAATATTACCATTATGCTTACTAACGTCAATCCCTCTTAACTCCATTTTTCAATACCTCCTAATTTTTTATTTATTACTATTGAAATTAATGTCAAAATTATGGTATAATAGTAACTAATTAGAAAGGAGATAACTATTATGCTATGTTATACTACTCAAAATGGAAATGCTTATTGTGGTGACTCTTTGAAACTAATACCCGAAATACTTGAAGATAATTCTGTAGATCTATTGTTTACCAGTCCGCCATTTCCGTTACTTATAGAGAAAGAATATGGAAATGTTAATCAGGAAAGATATATTGACTTTTTTATGCCCTATATTGAATCAATCTTACCCAAAATTAAAGATACAGGTAGTATTGTCCTTGACTTCGGAAACACATGGTCAAAAGGCATCCCTGCCTTTAATATCTACCAATTTCGTGTTTTATTGAAACTCGTAGATGATTATGGACTTTATCTTGCATGTCCCATGTATTGGTACAACCCCTCTCGTCTCCCGTTGCCTGCGGTTTTTACTGCTAAACGCAAACTTCGTCCAGTAGACAAAATCGACAATGTATGGTGGCTCTGCAAATCACCACTCGAAACTAAATCTGATATGACACAAGTCCTTGTACCTTATTCCAAATCCATGAAGAAATTCTTCCGTAAACACCGTAATAATAAATCAATGTCATGGCAAAAGGGAGAGGGGGCATTACCTTGTAACCTGTTAGAAATACCAAATACAAATAACAGGTCACAATATCATGTAGCATGTCGAAAATTAAAGATTAAAGGTCAACCCTCTACCATGCCACCCAAACTTGCAGAATGGTTTATCAAATCATTAACTGTAGAGGGAGATTTAATATTGGACATATTCGCAGGTAGCAACACAACAGGTTATGTAGCAGAAACTCTAAATAGAAGGTTTATAACTATTGAAGAAAGACTTGAATATGTTGCAAAATCGTCATTTCGATTTCTGAATAATATTGAAAATGCCAAAACCGTTTATGACCTTATAAACAACCATCTAAACCTCCCTATTGATATGACACAATACTAATCCTCATCATCATCATCATGCTCTCTTGGATTGTTGCCTAACATATTATAATATGTATTTGTAGCAATGATAGTTTTATCATCTTCGTACGGAGACCTGCTATCTTCATCAGTATCTAACACAATCAAAGGGGTAGAATAACTATATCTATAATCAAAATCTCCATTAGCACCAGTAGCTACATACCATGTACGATTTCTATGTATGACCGGTAAATATTTATCTAACTCCTTATCATCAAAAGGTCGTGGATGACAATTGATGATATAATACTTATGTCTATGAGATAGAATCAATGTTAATCGTCCAGCATACTGAAAATCATTAACTTCATATCTAACACGACGATTATCTAATGCTCTCCACCTTCTACAACAAGGAAATGCAGAAGTACCATATATATCTAAATATGCATAACCATTTTCATCAATGTCAAAACACACATATTTTGGTACACAAAAAATTTTTGTAGTGTACCAGTTTAGCCAACTAAGCTCATTATTTGGTTTAAACTCTTCCGGTAAAGTTATAAACTTTAAACTCACACAGTTATTAAATTGCATGTTAGGTTTATCATATAAAACCCCCTCATAAGATATAATGCTATTATCTTGATTAAAAGTCTCCAGATTCACACAATCGCTAAACATTTTCACAGTAGGTATTAAATTCTTATCTAAATGTACATTAGATATACTAAAACAACTTTTAAATAAGTAATCACCTATTACCTCAGGAGTATGATTTCCAAAATCAATTTGACTCAATCTACAACAACCATCAAAGGCATTATTATTTATAAATTCAATTTTAGTAGGGTCAGTGAAATTAATAGTATGTAATTTATCTCCTTTATAAATGATTACTGCTATATAACCGTTATTCATTTCCTTGACTCCATATTGTGCTATTGTCTCAACCCAGTGTGTACCCCAAAAATCACTACATCTCTTTTTTACTAGTCCATGCTCTCCACCCTCAGAATAAACCTCACTATCACCAAATACTCCTTGTAAATATATATCCAATGGTAAAGTCGTAAATACTACATCTCTGGTTATTTGTGTAGAAAATGCTATCCATCCTATAGAAGTTATACTACTATTAATATTTATGATATTTACTCTATTGTTTTGCCTTCTTGTTTTATAATATGTAGAATCTATAACATCACCATAACTTCTTTGAAAGAATCTATCTGGAATATTTGTCACACCTGACACATCTACTGTATGTGCTATACATACATTCCACACCTTATACCAGCTCAATGTAACAGTCTTTGTTTCACCTTCTGAATAATATGTATGCTCATATTCTTCTTCAAGAGATAAATCTATTTCACCAGTGCCGCTTATCTCTAGACTGCTACAATAATCCTCTACAGAATCATTATACTCATCCATTGTATTTGTTACATGGTATGTACCACTTGCATATGCATTCTCTCCTATTTTTATGGAAAATGTAAAAGTATGCATTAAACTTCACCTGCCTTGCTCTTCATCTGACGGTAAATACTCCTCTAATTCATCAAGAACATCACTAAATTTCTCATTATTTTTTCTATAATCAATATATTTCTCTATTGTAGTATTATCATTTTTATTTGTACCCTCAGATGTATAATCGTCTAATTTATCAAAATACCCCTGTAATGTAGTATCCTTATCTATATCTATATCTCCATCATGATTCTCAACATACCTATTTATATCCTGCAAAATACTACTTAATGGGTCATCTACTGTAGCGGTCAATTTATCATATCTAAATGTTCCGTCTCCATCTTCATGCCACTCTGCTCTCCAAATACTGCCATCCTCTAATGGAACACCTGTATCTGTCTCATACTTTTGATATTCTGTCAGTTTTAATAATGGTATGATTAACTGAGCTTTACAATCACAACCAGGAATACCATGCTCATCTATATAATCCTCTAAGGCAGAGGGTAACATACTACTAATCATATTTCCCATACTATATGTTATTTCATCTTTTTCAGTGTAGTTAAAATATAATTCAGTGTTTGTAATAATAACATCTGTCTCCTCAAATGACCTTATTGATACACTGACACTTATGACAGGCTTATTCAATAAACTAAATATAATATAATCTCCCTCATACTTGCTTTCAAATTCATAGCAAGGAAAGTATTCCTCCGCAGCGTTATCACCATTATCATAATATAACCTAACTATAGCCACAACTGGCTTTGCATCCTCACTTGTCAGACTTCTATCATTACTACTTAAATGCACAATTAATTTTCCATAGTCTGCCTTCTCCGTTCCACTGGTATTAACATATAAACTAGCACTCCCTCCCTCATGCATCACTAGACCTGAATCGGACATATATGCATTATCACATTGAAATCCACTGTTTAAATTAAAGACAGGTGTATTTCTCCACTGAATATCTTTCTCACTATTATATGCCATATTACTTATTCACTCCTCTACAGTCTCCTTCAATTTGTTTAATAAATCTCCTATATTGCTCATAATATATGCATCCTGAGCATCTGTAACATCTTGAATACTATTTATATCTATATATGCCCCCATAGCTGCATTATACAACTTCTCCATCTGTGAACATAGAATGTCATCAACTGTTTCCTCTGTCTCAACTGTTTTTATTAAGTTCGCAGTACACCGATAACTTGCACCACTTAAACTAAACTTCAATCCTACTACTTTATAATAGGCATTCACATTAAATCTGCTGCCTATAAAATGACATGTATTTCCACATCGCAGGGAAGGATTGATATATCCAGTACACTGCACCTGAGCATTCTTACATGACATTAGATTTATTAAGCCGTTTACATACCTGTTTATCAATTCTTTTCTAAGTACCCTGTTTTCCATTTCAATGATAGTATCTTTATTATCTTCGTCCTTATATCTTATAACTGTACCATAATCCTCAATAATATATGTGCCATACACTTTTATAGTGTATGGTCTATATTCACCTGCGTTTATATATAAATCCAGCTTGTCCTTATAATAATCAAAGTGTAAGGTTTGTGCAGTATCACTGTCAAATGCTATCTCATCTATGTTATAAACTTTATCACTTTTCATTTTTCTCTCTGATAATAAGTTATCCCCTATATCTAATGTAGCATCTTTTATATCTAAAAGTAAATCCCTTGCCAGAGTTATATTTTCAATGTATTTCACTGATACACCAGAATAATTATTTACTGCACCAGCCTGAACATTATACTCTAATAAATTCTTTGAACCGCTTAATAAACATACTGATTCACTAGCAGTGTCATCCAAAAGATGATCTGTTTGTAAATAACCATCCCTATCAATCCAGATATAACTGATACTATCTTTTGCTATACTGTTAAACAATACCTCTACTGTATCACGGTCAATGTTATTATACTCCATCTGCCATTCATAATTACTATTTTTATATATATCTAAATCTGCATCCCTATAGTGTACCTGCATAACTTCTGGAAGTCCTCTGTTCAATGTATTAATAACATACTTAATATAATCATTAAATGATAACCATCTTCTTGTCCGCATCTTTGTTAATGGAATATTTTTCACTTTACTAAAAAGGTCAACTGCACTAATGCTTACTTCTTGTGACCTTGAAGCATCTGTTCCACCCTCCCATGTGTCCACAAAATACCTTCCCATAAACTCCTCTACGTTTACATTTCTTTCAGTTTCTCTATCATAATATACATACTTGAAAGTCACTTCAACCATTGCCGTATTATTCATCATACCAGAATAGATACTATCATCATTATTTGGTATCAATAATTTATCCCTACTGACCAAGTTCAATGACATAGTATTACCACACACATTGCCTACAACATTATTACTACTATTCTTATACAACTGCTCATCTATATCTATAGATGTACAATAATTATCCAAACTTGTAACACCATCTGAAAGAGGCATTTCATACCTGTCACCATTCTTAAAAATAATAGTAACCTCTGCTTTTACATCTTGCACAACATCAACCATACATGCTCACCACCTTATTTCTGAACGAAACTAAACACAACATCCTGATGAAGTTCATCATATAAGTCTCCGCCCTGCTGGTATTCTGCACCAAGACCATGCTTTTCTGTAGTATCTACACAATTTACACTATGACTTGACATAAAATAAACAGTATATGTTTGTACTCCTTCAGGAGTATAAGTAGGAACAGTTAAGTCAAAAAAGAAGTCCCCCCCATTCCTATAATATCCTATTGTAGCATTAAACAACATATCATAATGTTCTTTGTTTAACCAATCATACTTTAATTCAAAGGTAACTTTATCTCCCTTACGACTACCTTCAAATTCAATGTTATCTGCTAATCGTCCACCATCACTGACAGTATTTATATTTATTTGTACAGGTACAGAAGTCTCTGGCATTGCTACTCCTCTTATCCTGATATTCTCATCTATCTGCACGCCATCTTCAAAATAACTCATAAACTCTTTCCCCCTATCAATCACTTTATCATATTAAATTACTAAACTTTTTCTTAAACTCAACTCTCAAAATTTTTCCTATCATTTTCTACCCCATCAAAATCCTCCAAAAATCTTATTAGTAAGTTTATTAGTTAGTATCTTAAAATTTTTTCAATGTATACCTAATTTTTAGAAAGTCATTTTTAAAAAATTTCCCTATGAAAAATTGTAAATACACTTTACAGTTTTACTAAAACTGCTAGAAATTCTAAAAATTAGGTCAAAATTTCACTTATCTGTATATTGATATGCATCTTAATCTTTTTAATGGTCTATTGATTAATGTTATTTCAATAATAAATTTATGTTTTTTTAGTACAGAGGAAATGTATCATTACACACATTCCCTCTGTTTAACTTTATCAATTCATTGTAACAGTCACTCCATAGAGTTCAAGTGCCTCAGCTATCTGTTTACCAAACTCTAACATCTCAGACCTCGTATAAACCATCTTGTTTCCCATACTTATATTTACAGTAGTATTATTACTATTAGTATTATTATTTATATTCATTTGATTTACAAATTCATTTGCTAGTGATTTCATCCATCCGGTATTATTCTCTAATGGAACAACTGCTTCTCTTCCTGCCTCACCTACATTTACAAGTGTAGACTGTCCAATAATACCACCCTTAGCTAAATGTGGAATAGGAATATGAAGTTTTCCTAATAAACCACCTGCTATGTCTTTTGCACCACTAATCCAGTTATCTCCAAAGTTGCCTATGTCAGCCAAATACCCTGGAATTGCTTGTATTACATCTATTGCTCCGCTTACTATTTCTAAAAGACCATCAATGATTAAGTTCCCTAATCCTTCAAGTTTTACTCCTGTTTCTATGCATAGGTCTTCCCACCATATCTTTAAACGCAGTAGCGTTATGCTCCACACTAAATCTCCTATATGAGCATTACTTAAAAATTCTTTTATTGCATCTCTTAGACCAGTCGAATCATATTCTTCAATAGTACCTTGAATAAGTTCAATTAAAAACTGAACTACCTCACCAATTGTATCACCCCAGTCACCTGCATTTTCAACTATCCCCTCAAATGCTCTTTTGATAAATAATAACAGTTTTTCTTTTATATCCTCTGTATCTAAGTTTTCTATAAATGACTTTAATGTTTCAAATACACCGTTTATAAACTGTATTACACTGTTAGCTGCATTTTCTATATCCTCATCTGTCCAATTACTAAAAAATGTATTAGGAACATCTGCTATCTTACTACCTGCTAAGCCCCATCCACTAAGACCTGACTCCTCATCAGCTGTCCACATGTCATCAACGAAACCTTGTAATGTTTCAAATGCACCATGAATGACCTCGAATAATGCTTGTCCTAGTGCTGCACTGTCAAAACCTTCCCAAAATCCCTTCCAAGATTCTGATAATGCCACTCCTACTTCATCCCAGTGTAACTCACCTGCAAAATCTCGAATAAGGTAAACTACAGTGTTTAATCCTTGTGCAAAGAAATTTCCTACCTCTGTAAATAATTCTTTATCTTCAAGTAATCCATTTAAAAACTCTGCTATTGCTATACCAGTATTTGAAGCCTTTTCTTGTATTTCATCCCAAGGTATTCCAACTAATGCATCTTGTAATAGACTATTTAATTTCTGACCTGCCTCCTCAAATTTTCCTTCAAGTAATAAGTCAGCAATCTCCTGTAGCTTTTCCTCTAATTCTGATAATTCTCTTTCCTTATCATCCAGACCCCAGTCACCAATATCAAACCCCTGTAAACCATCAAGTATGTCATTTACATCTGTTAAACTGTCCCCTAAGTCCTCAATGTCTCCAGTATCACCTAAATTACTAAATGCATTGTCATCTGTATCATTTATTTGTATCACATCATCAAAACTTGCTAAATGTTTTTCTGCCTGATCAGCTTTATCGGACATATCATCCATGCTATCTGATACATTATCAACACTATCTGCCACTTCCTCCATTTCTTCTGGTACAGATTCCAACCCATTTGATAAACCACTAAAGTCCATGCCCATGTCAGCAAGATTTGCCTCAGCACCAGTTAAATCATACCCAAATAATTTTGTTATACCTACAACCAAATTGTCTACTAAATTTATTATTGCAGTTAAAGCAGGAGCAAGTTTAGCAAATAACTGTATTGCTAATCTCTGAACATCACCATCCAATCTACTTAATGCATTACTAAATAACTGAACCTTGCCAGCCGCAGTATGAATCCACTTTTCATATGTGCCACCTACTGCTGCCCCTTTGCTCAATAGAAAATTAGCACGCTCTAATTGTGTATTTAATGACTTAAAGGTTTCTACATCTTTGTCAGTTAAACCAAGTGCCTGTATCAATGGACTATTTCTTCCTAAATAACCCATGTTTACAGAACTCTGTATCTGACTTATTATACTATTATAGTCAATCCCTGTATATGCAGATAGGTCTAACCCAAGCCCTGTAAACTGTTTAACTGCTTTTACACTCTGTTCAGCACTTAAACCCATATTGCGTACAGCAGAAGCAATACTACGCATACCTTGTGTCAAATTATCTGCATCTACCCCATATATCTCTTGCAGGTCATTTAAGAATCCCTGTATTTCAGTTCCACCTTGTCCACCCATATAATTAAATATGGTGAACCATTTTTGTTGCAATGTAACACCTTTATCTGCAAGATCATAAAATTTACCAGCAAGTTCCTCAGTAAGGTCAATTGTACCTTCTATTACTTCGTTTACTGTCTCAAATGCCCCTACTAAACTACCACCTATATCTTCTGCTAACTCTATTACTTCTTGAAGTGTATCACTAAGTTCATCCCAAGCTTTTTTAATTCCCTTTACTGCTATATCAGCAATACCAATCTCACTAACAAAATCTTTAACTGCATCACTAATACCACTTGAGGATTTTTCAGCTTGCTCAAACTGTAAACCTAAATCAAGCCCACTATCACCACTATCTACTTCAAATACAGAACCCTCTAAAAAATCCATGTTATATGCATCTTTAATTTTTTCTCCTGCATTTTCAAATGCATCTTCAATTTCATCTATAGTATCCTCTGTATCATCCTCAATTTTATCATTTGTAACAGTAAACAGCTCAACAGTCTCATTTAATTCTTTTTTATAAGGTTCAGTAAACTCTATAGCAAATTGATTAGAACCTGCACTTATTTCACTACCAAATGCATCATATAATTTAACAGTATCATTTAATAATGTTTGTGCCTTAGACTCCACATCCTCTTTTAATTTATCCCCTGTATATTCATATGGCTCAATAAACTGCTCAGCATATTGATCTGACCTCATACGAACCATATTGCCAAAGTCATCATACACTGTAACAATATCATTTAATAATTCTTCTGCACTTAATTCTACATTCTCTTTTAATGTATCCCCTGAATTGGATATTTCATTTTGTACATCTGCTACCTCATTTTTAATTCCCTCAAATACACTATTAACACGGAGATTACCTATCGTGCCATTCATATCATCTACTGCTTTGGTGACACGTTCTCTCCACTCTTCAGTGCTTTCTACTACTTCTTTATTCATATCCTTGAATGGAGAATTTTCAAGGAGTTTGCTCATCATGCCACCAGATATGTCACCATATCTAAATGACATTTCCTGCTCAAATTTTTGTGCCTCAGAGCTTAAATTCTTAAATGTACCTGCTAAATTTAAAAAATCATTTTGTAATTTGCTTATATTTTCCCCAGCTTGCTCCTCTTTAGCACCAAAGTCTATTGCTGCATATTCATCGTACAACTTATCTATTGTATCAGCTAATTTTGCTAGTTCTTCTTTAGTAACTGACATTGGATTAAGTAAACCCTCATCAATGCCATTTCTTACCTGACTAAATGCCTCTTCATATCTTTTAATTCTCTCTTCTACTTCTTTATCTTCAACTATTTCATCATGTAAATTTTTATATGCATCACTTACTTCATCAATTACAACAACTGTATTGCTATCTATAAATTTGTTATCTACACTTGAATTATATGCATCTCTTGCATCTATAAGCTCAAAATACTTATTGATAAACTCTTCTAATTTTAACTTTGCATCATCAATTGTTTTAGTGTCAATTAACCCTTTTCCAGAATGTATATAATTTTCTATATTATCAATTTCATTAGCTAATGTATTCATTTCATCCTCTGTTTGTTCAAGAGGTTTATTCATATATTTATCTATAGTATTTCCTACATCAGCTAAACCATTATCGATAAGTGCTACATACTCTTTTACCCCTGTAAGGTCAATTACTGTATCATCATTCAATTGAACATACTTTTCTATAAGCCCATCTATCCCATTACTTATCTTTTCAATTTCGCCCAAGAACATATTTGAAGCATCTAATCCTATGTAATCCCCTATTGATAAAAGTCTATCTTCTATATTATTTCTTATATTTTCAATATCAGCTATAGTTTTATCTGATACATCTCCTAAATCTAAGG
>Ga0326513_10000509_pt1 | contig 33085 bp, 42 predicted proteins | sample 2_2465_0518_D_FD_203654 | JGI IMG/M metagenome (GOLD analysis project Ga0326513, IMG submission 203654) | Bovine rumen microbial communities from UC Davis, California, United States - 2_2465_0518 | ecosystem: Host-associated > Mammals > Digestive system > Stomach > Rumen | place: USA...
TTTATCATAATATTGTTTATTGATGAATTTGATAATTTTAATGATGTATTATCCCATTCTAAATATACTTCATAATTTGAATTTATTTCACTATCAATTGCAGCTTTATATGTAGTAATTTCATTATTCATATCAATAAGCTTATCTTTAAGTGAAATAAGATTATTTTCTGGAGTATTAAATCCAGAATAAATGTTTTCTGGCATATGATGAAATATTTGTCCGTTATCAACTAATTTACCTGATATATGTTCTTCATATCCATTATTTATTAATGTTTTAATAAATTGTGCGCCTATTACATCTTTATCATTTTCATCAAGAACTGTAGATATATCAGTTGTTTCTGTATATTCATTAGGGAATACTACAGTTATTTCATCAGACCAAGGAGTATATAAATTAATAAATGGTTGCCCAATATTATATTTATATCTTACACGGATAACTACATCTTCACCTTGATTAATAGGAATATCAATTTGATTCCATTTAACAACATTTGAAGTTGAATTATAATTAGAATATTCAACTGTAAACTTACTTGAAGCTGAATCAAATTTTAAATATCTTTCTCTATCAATATTATATAATTTATTCCAATCTGTAAATATTACATCACTATTACTTATAACAGATGTTGAATCTTTAGTAGCAGTTTTATATTTATATTCAACATCCATTCCTACTATATCACATTCATATCCAAATTGACCATGTAAAAATGTTACAATTGTAGACTCAATTGATGAATCATATCTATCATTAACATCAGTAACGCCTCTTACACGATATTTAGAATCACTTAAACCTAATACACTTGATTTTGCTTGATTAATATTATCTACGATGCTAATCAATTGCTTTTCAAGTGTAAGACGTTCATTATAATAATCTGATAATTGACCACGTAAAGAATCTTGTGATATATTTGATTCTTGTGTAAAATCAGTTGTAGTTAATTGTGTATATATTTGGTCAACATTATCTTGAACTGCTTTTAATTGAGAATTTATTTCATTCTTTTGATTATGTAATGCGATAATATTTTTTGTTGTATCTTCATCAATTAAATGTGAATTAATTCTTGCAACTTTTAATATTAATTCTTCATCATTATATAATGTACTTGTTACAAGATTTTTCAATTCATCACTATCTGTAAGACGTTTCAAATCACCGTTTGAATAATTAGAAATTTGTGGATAAGCAACTCTTGATATACCATCCATTAAATCTCCAAGATTAGTACAATATTTTTTATAATATTCAATATAAGTAATTTTATTTCCATTATCATCAAGTATAAAATTACCATTTTCATCACGCATATAAATAATATTCAAATCCAAGTGAATAGCATTTGAATATACACTACGAATATTATTATATAATGTGCTAACAAATACAATAATATTTGGATTTTCTTCAAGAGGAATATCTATATAATGATAATTTTTATATGATTCATTATATATTTGTAAATACATTTCAGAATTTTCATCGAATGTTTGTAAACCAATATGACCTACATATTCTTCTAATTCTACAACATATTCATTGTTATCACTATTGTTTTCAGAATCATATATTGTATTTACTTGTCTTACTTTATAAACTGCATATTCATTAGGAAGACAAATTAAATCACCTTTCTTTAACTGATATTGAATTGATGAATCATCTTTATCATAATAAGTTAATGTATCTAATGTTAAAGTGTAATACTGATATTCTTCATCGTTTTCATTTAATTCTCCTGGACGATGTACTTTTTCAATTTTAAAAAATGATTTATAATGATCTGCTTTAACAGGTAAATTAATAACAGATTCATATTCATCATAATCAACTCCTTTTTGTTTGTTGAATAATGCAGCTTTTACGTCAGAATATGTTTTGAATAATTTTAAGTATTCAGCATCAGAGTTGTTATAAATAACAAGTTTATTAACAACCATTTGTGAAACATATTCAGGAAGATTATTAACATTTAATCTTATATATGTTTTAGGATTTACTAAATCTTTGAATATATTATTATCTTTAATATTAAATCCTAATTTATCTACATTATCAATAACAGGAATAACAGGAGCATTATTTGATTTTACTAATGACAACTTATACATGTTTGATGTTTTTTCAAACCATGCTTCTCCAGATTTAGGAATAGTAAATAAATTAGATATAATATTATCTAATTGTTCAATTTTACTTTCCAAATATAAATATGATGGAATACGTAATGTTGTTGATGTATTATCTGAAGCAGTATCAGTATTTACCAAATCAATTGAAATTTCTGGAGATGATGTTGATAATGATTGATTAATAGCAGTCAAAATATTAACTGCATTACTCATCATTTTTTCAATTTTTATATAATATTCTTTTATTGAATTATTATTTGTCATATAATCAAATCTTAATTGTTATTTTTGTATTTACTTGACCATGTAATATTATCAACATATCCATAAAGTTGTTTCTTAAAATCATTTATCTGGTCTTTTACATCAGTACTTAAAATAAGGAACTTCTTTTCCATTTCTGTTATTGAAGTAACAGTTCCCATTTCTTTTATTTGTTTTTCTAAAGATAAAATTTTATTTTCCAATGAACTTATATTAATATTCATTTCATTGAATTTATCTAATACATCATTAACTTTTGACAATGTTTCAGCAAAAGTATTAAATGACGTCATAACACTGTTTTTAGTATCGTTTTCTTTCTGATACTTTAATGTATATGGAAATGGCTTGAATTGTGAAGCAATTAATAATGACCATGATGGATAAGCTTTCAATTGTCCATCTCTTTTCAATTCAATAAATGTATCATTACTTGGATCATCAGCATAAAACCACATTCCAAGTGGAACGTCACGTCTTGCTTTTAAGTTTTGTGAATCAGTAATATCTGAATTTAAAGTAATACATTTATTTCCATTTTCATTTTTTTCATCTTCCAATATAGCAGTATTAGTATTTGGATTAATATTTGTAATTGTAAATAATGGAATTATGACATTAAATTCAATTGTCTTAAATGAATTTGCATATATAGAATCTGAATTATCTGATAATTGAACATATTCAATATTATCTAAATATGTATTATAATTATATGTACTTACATTATCATCATATAATGGCTGAATAACTTCACCAGTTGTTTTATCAACATATTCATCAAACATTTGTTCACCTTCCCATCCATATAAAATATTTGATGGATCTACAGTACATTTATTAGAAATTTCACTTGTTAAAATAGTATGTTTAAATTTAATGCTTCCTTCATAATATTCATTTGCATTAATACAACATATTGTATCTGTATAAGTACCATTATAATCTTGTTCAGTAATGTTACCAATATATGTAATTAATGTATTTGTTTTTTCTGCAATATTATAAACAGATTCAGATACATTTTCAAATGAATTAAATCTTGTTGGATCTAATTTAAAACCATTATTTTCAATATCACAAGCATTTAATATTGCTTCTAATAAATATGCAAGCGGCAATATTTCATATTCTTGATTAATATTCTTTTCAATACTATAATCTCTTAATGCTGCTAATTTATTTTCATAATATTTAGCAAGATATTTAATAAACTTTGGTTTTGTTGAAGCATTCAAATTTTTTAACTTCAAACATAAAAATTTATCTGGAAATAACTTAGTATCTGTACTTAAGAAATTACCAGTCAATGCTTCAGTATAATTACTAAATGTTATAAACTTACTATCTGGACCATCTACATAAAATAGATTTGTTTTACGTTTCATTGTTTACATTTATTTTATCTTTATATATAAAAATAATCTTGTATAAATAAATTAGCATAATTTTAGAATAAAAATCATTTAGAAACTATATATAATTGTAATACTTGAAAGATAAACAAATAATATAAATAATTTAATTTTACAAAAACATTATGAATAGAAACAAGACAGGCGTACGTTACTTGAACGTACAGTACAATGTAAATCCGGGCAAGCGCGTCGTCGCTTGTCATCTGACATTTGGTTTGAATCTTAATCGTCTCCCATATATTGAGATGCTTAAGGATAATGAAGAGTTTATTAATCTTGTGGAACGTGAGTTCCGTGTAGAGGAATGGGCAATTGATGACGATTTCTTTTATGAGCCACATGTTGTAACTGAAGTTGTTGCATTTGCTGATTGTGCTCCTGAGGACGAATTTGATGAGGTACTTGGTAAGAAGATTGCTTTGACCCGTGCACAGTCTGGTGCATTTGATACAGCTGCTTATATTTATGAGCGTATTCAAGATATCTTCCTTAAGGCAGCAAATGAAATTGATATTCGTCTCGAGAATAGTATCGAGTCAATTGACAAGTGCAATAAGCATGTTGATACTCTGATTGAGAGAGCCTACGGTAAGGATTCTGAGTAATTAATATAAAATATAACGGGTAGGCAATTAATTTTGTCTACCTATTTTAAATTTATGAATATTGTAGTATTTGACCTTGAGACAACAGGTCTTGATAGAACAAAACATCAGATTATACAATTTGCTGCATTAAAGATTGATACTGAATCTAATAAGATAATTGACCAGCTTAATCTTTATATCAAGCCATTTGGGGAATATACAATTGACACAGGTGCATATTTGAAACATCGTATATCTCACGAATTTTTGGAAGATAAACCTTATCTTAAAGATGTTGCAAAGCAAATTGTAGAATTTATTGGAGATAATCCTTTACTTACATATAATGGAAATGGATTTGATATTCCATTCTTAAAGTGTGAGTTGAATAAGTATGGATTTGATATTGAGTTTACTACCCGTGATTGTTATGATGCATTCTTGGAGGAGAAACGTCGTAATGGTATTAATCTTGAGAATACTTATTTAAGATATAAAGGAAAATCTATGGAGGAAGCAGGATTGACTGCTCACGATGCGTTTTCAGATATTAAGGCAACTTATGCGATTTTTGTTGCACAACAAAGAAAGCAAAAGTATGGACCTGAGAAAATGTATGGAGAAGACAATGCAGTTGCTGATTACGATTTTGATGGTAAGATGATACCTTGTATGAATATTGGTAAATATCGAAATGTACCTCTTGAATATATTGCTGAGCATGACCAAAGTTATTTACAATGGTGTATAAGTGACAAGTGTAATTTTATGCCAGCATCAAAGAATTTTATTAAAAAGTATATTAAGTAATTATGAAGATAAATGAACTTATTAAGGCAGTAACAAAGGATTATATGCCTATCAAGAAGAAGATGATGGAAGCACAAAGAGAAGGTCTTACATTATCAGTTACAGATGAGCAAACTTATTTTGAGTTAAATACAACTCTTGAACTTTATAAGGTTCTTAAGGGAGTATTTATGGAGGAAGCAACAAAGAATAAGGATATGATTAATGACCTTATTAAAAAGGAGATTCTTCATACTGAAATTAAGCAGGCTGAAAAGGACGGTAAAAAAGTTGATGTAGAAGTTATTGTAGAATCAATGGACTTCCGTATTGATAATGTTCCTGAGGATATTCAAAAAGGTATTCTTGAAAAGATGGTTAAGTCTCATAAGGAAAATGTTGAAAAGAATTATAAGAACAACCCAGAACTTTTAAGAAAAGAAGCTTTTGAGCTATGTGTTCTTGAGAAGTTCTTACCTAAGGAAGCAACAAAGGAAGATATTATGAATTATATCAATGAATATTACCCAAATGGAATTGAACAAAAGTCAATGGGTAAAGTAATTGGTGAAGTTAAGAAAGCGTTTGAACGTGCTAATGGTCAGCTTGTTGCTGAATGTGTAAAATCAAAGATTGCTTAATATGAAAGTATTTGATTTAATTTGTGAATTAACTCATTTTGACCCTTATTGTGAAGTATTTATTCAAGATAAATCTGGAGATTGTGAACCATTTACATTAAAAGATTTAGCATGGAATGGAACTTCTGATGATAATGATAAGATAAGAGATTCAAGATATAGATCTACTGAATTATATATAACACTTGATAAAGAAATTGAAGGATGAGAATGTGGACAAATAATAACGCAAAGAATACTTTCGTTATTGACAAATCAAATGGTTATCCAGTACAAATTACAACAAATGTAACTGAAAAGACCTCATGGTTAAATATTTTTACAGGACATTGTATTAAACAAGCTAATCCTGAAGGCACTGGAGATATTAAAGTAATTGATGGTAAAGATTATCATTGGGTTCCTCAAAAGTTTTATGATCGTGGCCCAGGTGGTGATTATTCTGATGAAGAATATAAGAATGTATTCTTGAATCTTAGATATCATGGTCATATTGAAGATTATGAATCATATTTACAAGTATTGAAAAGATATGAATATAAATATGATAATGATAAAGAACTTCGTGCACTTGTTGCAGAATATATCAATTTGAAGAATCTTAAGTATACAAAATCATTCAAGAAAGTAACTTGGAAATATTGTATTCCTATGATAGAATCAAATGATTTAGAAAAGAAGTTCTTAAAAATCGAAAATCAATTAATTCATATTTTCAATAAGATTTAATATGAATAACACAAAGATACATATTAAAGCTATAGCTCAGGTACTTTGTATCTGGGCTATACTTGTATTGATTTATTTTATAATTGTAAAATTTATTTGGTAATATGACAAAAGATTTTAAATTTAATCTTGATGATGTTGTATACTTTATTGGTGAAGGCAAAATCTATCAAGCAAAAATTTGTGAAGTGAGATTTGTTGCAAGATTTGAACAAACCAATAGTGGAAACTGTGGAAAATATAATTCTTATAAACAAGTATTATATGAGGTTTATAGACTTTATACACATCATAAAAATGGAGATACAACAAATACAAATGCAACCCATAAGTATTGTGATGGTGAATATTGTGAAACAACTTGGTTTACTGTAGATGAATTGTTTGAAAGTGTTGAAGATGCATTAATACATTTAAGAACACATGTTGAGATGCTTCCAAAAGAACAGACATTAGATATAACAAATATTAACAATCCATTCTAAAATCTTCTAATTGTGTTTTTCTATATTTATTGTATATAAATAAGTATTAATTATGTTAGATAGAGAAGAAGTTTTATCACGAGCAGTCAATGACTGTTATAGAGAAATGTTTGCAAAGGCTCAGCCTTCAGCAGATTGGGATAATCTTATTGCTGAATATAAAGCAGGTAAGATTGATGAAGAGAAGGATGGACCTATATATAATCGTCATTATCTTTCTTATGAAGAATATGTTTATATTATAAATAAGTATCTTGATGCTTATCATATTGAATCTGATTGGAAAGACCACATGGAGATACTTGAACAATATCTTACTTTAGGTGGAACTAAGGATAAGTATATTGAAGGATATACTGATGAAAATGGTAATCATCACCCAGGGACTCGTGGCTATGAAAAGGTGCCACCACTTAAAGAACATATTGGTGAAATCATTTATGATGAATATGACGGTAATGCCGAAATAGCAGATGCTGTTACTGAAAAGGTAACAAATAAAGTAATGGAAATTATTGGTCTTTGTAAAGATTTCTATTGTTTTAATATTGATGAACAAAAGTTCAGAAATACATTGGCTTTCGGTGCAACTCCATCATCAAATATAGAAACTGTTAAAAAATGGTGGAAAGATCATTATGATATTGATGTTGAAATAGAAGAACGTAATCCTATGCTTCTTTGGGAAATGGATTATTATGGAGATAACTTCGAAGAAGTAATGGAAGAGGAATATGGAGAAAACTGGAAAGCTGACTGGGATAAGAAATGGAAAGATGATATTGCAAAGAAAGAAGCTGAAAGAGAAGAACGTTTGAAAAAGATCCGAGAAGATTATAAAAACTTCAAAGGAGATGAAGAGTAATGGAATATATTTACCAATCAATGGAATAGATTATAATAAGTTGATTGATGAAATAGAAGCAAGAAAATATGGTGTATTTTGTATGAATCCTTTTAGGAATATTATAATAAAGCCAAATATAGATTTAATATGAGAAAACGAACACAGTTAATAACATGTAAAGAATGTGCTTCACGAGAAGAATTACTTGATTTTTTATGGGAGCTTGAACAAAAATATAATTTAAAACAAGTAGTTATATCAATTATCAAGACTTCGTCTTGGACATATGAAGTATTTTATCAGGATTACGATAAAGAAACAAAAGAAGATAGATTATTATAATGGAACAAATAATTTCAAAAGATATTCTTTTAACGGCAGGATTTGAAGATATTACTTATGATTACGAAAAACAATTTCATAAAGAATATGATGGTTTAGATGATTATGTTACATTAAGACGTTGGACTGATGATGTAGATAAAAATCCTGGGAAAGTATTGAAGCTTGATATTGATAATGGATTAACGAATAGCGGTCGTGCTTGGCATTTACATATTGATAATTGTGATTGTTGTTCAATAGGTTCTGCTGATTTAAATAGTATAGAGCAATTCAATAAGTTAATGGAAGTATTTGATAGTAATTTTAGATTATGAGAAATAGAATAGATATATTATCTGATATATATAATAAATTATATGATTGGGGTTGGCCCATTGGATTTTTTGGTTTTATTGGAATATTAGTTGCAACAGGAATTACTCATAATCAAAATATATTTATCATAGGTTCAATTGCATTAACTGTATTTTATGTATTTATATTTGGGTATATGTGGTTATATCCATTTGAACATCTTGGTGAAAGATTTGATTTATGGATTCATTCATTCAACAAATATAAGTTATCTGAAAACGAAGTTAAATTATGGGGTAACATAATGAACAAAGCAGATAAAGGATATATTGAATGGTTGTCACAAACACAAGGAGATGATATATGTGGTCCATGGATAAAAGATTATACTGAAGAAGAAGGAAAATTAATTGATAAAATACATGAATATTTTTATGGGGAACATTGGTATATTACAATGCCTATAAGTGCAAGCCAATGTTATTATCAAATGTTTTATGATATTAAAGACAAGATTAAATGATAACAGATGCAGAATATTATTACTATCAATTGAATCATAAAAAGGTTATTGCTATAGATTTTGACAATACAATATGTCTTGATGAATGGCCTTATGTAGGACCAATTATTAATGATGCAATAATAGTACTCAAAGAATTAAAAAGAAATGGACATAGATTGATATTATATACCCAAAGGTCAAAAAGTTATCCAATCTGTTGTCCCGAACTTGAAAAATATCAAAATTTATATACTCATTTTAATAATTACAATGAATATTATGATGCGTATAGAGTTGATATATTAACAGATGCAATTAAAGTTTGTAATGAACACGGAATTGTATTTGATGATATAAACCAGAATCATCTTTGGGAATCAAATACTCAAGATGATTCACGAAAATTATTTGCAGATTATTTCATTGATGATCATAATGTTGGAATGAAATACAATATTGTTACAAATAAATTTGGAGAACAATGCAAAGTTTGTGATTGGAAATTTATTGATGAATGGTTTGTAAACGAAGGTCTTTATAAAAATAAAGTATTATAATATGAAGAAATTTAATATATTTGATATATTTGGTTATGTATTTTTTATATTAATATTATATTTGTTCTTGGTAATATTGAATATTGTACCTGATGCATTTGGCATTAAAGAATTAATAAATAAAATTGCTTATTGATTATGCCAGGCTATGATATAGAAACCAACGGATTATATGAACCTTTACATGACGCAAATATGAAAGGTGGTTGGATGATTGATTTTACTGAAACGCTTGAAAAGATTAAAGAACGTGAAAAGTATGATAAGGTTTGGGAATTAATTAAAAAGAAAAATAATTGGTAATATGAAGTGTTATTTTATTGATTGGACAACAAATTGGGCAGATGAAATGGATATTTATTCTGCTGAGGTATTAACTGAAATTGAATTGAAAGATTTCAAAAAGTGGTTAACTAAAAATAAGAATAAACTTGAAGACGGTATTGAATACGGTATTGGAACAAATGAAGATTTAGATTTAAGTTATAATGATATTAAAGAAACAATTAAGTATGCACGAGAAATAACTGAAACAGAATATATTTGTTTTAAGGCTTTATTTGCATCTTCAGTATTTGGTGATTTATGTACAGAATCAATTATGGAAAGAGTTGATGATGACTATTACGATGATGAATATGATGATGAAGATTCCGATGATAATACATTAGGTGAATGCGATGACGAAGAATAATGATGTATATCCTGGTTTCAAATCTGCTGCTGAAAGAGATGCCTATCAAAAACGATTAATGACAAAAATACTTGAGACAGCTAATCAAATAGGAAATAGAAATAAAGCAAGATATATATGGAGTTATACGAAATAATGCGTAAGTTTTCAGGTAAGAATATTGATGATGTCGATATTAAAGACTTATCTGATTTACAATATATATTGGAAAATTTACCTAAAGATGTAGATTATGTAATTAAAGGTAATAAAGATGAATTTATTGATTCGTATGTATATGACAGAATTGATAATTTCTTGAAAGCCCCTGATGAAGATTACGATAAAATCGAAGGTAAGTGTTTTTTCTGTGAACATACAGCAACAGTTATAAAAGTATTGCATATTATGAAAGGAGACGAACTTAAAGATTTTGATAAAGTTGAGTTCGTTTATGAAGAATATGAACAATACAAAGATGGCTCATGGCATTGTAAAGATTATTTGAATCTTCAAGAAGATGCAAAAGGAGATCATCCTGCAAGTATGAATGAATATTATAGTAAGTATAAAAAATATGCAGATATATCTCCTAATGCAGATATAAATTTATGCGGTGAACATATGTATCAACTTGGTAAAGATGGTAATATATATGTGGACTATTCTTGTGGTGGAGACTTTTATGTTTATAAACCATGTAGAGAATCAAAGTTTATGGCTGCAAAGGAAGAAGCATTCGATAATGATGGAGATTATGTAGTAGAATAACTTAAAAATATATTTTATGAAAATTACAAGAAACAATTTAGTAGAAAGTTTAAACAAGATTGATGAACAAATTGAAGAGTGTCGTTCAAAAAAGTTTAAGTATATAACAGGTGAACGATATCTTACGGGTTGGGCAATTATAAGTAATGTCGAAACTCAAAAAGAACTTATTGAAATATTGACTTATTTGTTAAGTCAAAAGTCAGATACATCAGAAGCCGAAAAGTTGTTAGGTATTGAAACAGAAAAAGAAATACCAACAATATGTGGTTATACAATAGATGAGTGGATTGAAGATGTTAAGACTCGTAAATTGCATCTTGATAATATTCAAAAAATACAAGATTTAAAAAAGGCAAAGAAATTGCTTGAAAGTCATTTATCTGAAGATGATAAGTTTGCACTTGATATGCAAGAGGTTGCTAATATATTAAAGTAAACAATATGACAGATTTAGTTATTACTAATTATGATAACTTTAAGGATCTGTCATATTTTGTAAATCAACATGAAAAGGCTTTAGGAATAATGAATGAAGTGACAGAATTTTATTTGTCATTCCTAAAGTCAAAATTAATTTGTAATTACGAAATAGAACATTTCCCAGGTAAAGTTATTTTGGAGAAATTTCATAGTTTAAATGATAAAGATTTTTGTTGGGATTATGAAAAAGAATATCCTTTAATTGTAAATGGAGCACGTTTGCAGGATAAAGAAGGATATTGGTATACAGTGTCAAATGTTAAAGAGACAAAAGATAAGTGGTGTTCAAAACCATCATATATTAAACATTACAAAATAAAATATGATATTAAGCGTCCTTATTATGAATTAGCATTTGATATAAGTTTTTATAATTCTTCATGGACCGAATCAGAATTAAAAAAACAAAAAGAATTATTAGAACGCGCTAAACATTATTTGCCAAATAGAGATGAATATTATTCACAAGATAAAAGTGGAAAGACATATAACATAGGACAAAAGGTAAAAGAACTTGAAGAAAAAATTGCATTAAATAATCAGCATGAAAAGGAATGCAAAGAAATTGAAAATTTAGTTAATGCAGATAATTATAAGAATCAAACATTAATTAAATCAAAACTTGCAGCATATTTTAAAAAATATTATAATAAATGTTTTTATTCATTGGATCCTAAGAATGGTTTATTTAAGTTGTTCGCATCTGAAAAGGGATTAACAGAATATCAATTTAAGATATCTGATGATAAAAAATATTTAATTGTTTATCAAGAAACTGTTGATGGTGGAACAAGAACTGACAGATGGAAAACATTTGAATATAAAGGAGTACGTCATGATGAACATTGGTTTGAAGTTGCAACTGGAAACTTCTATGAACATAAGAATTATTTTGTAAAGGATTGGGAAACTGAAATGAATGTAAGTAATGGATGGCACCCTTATGATGATGATTGATTATGAGAAAGTGTGGATATTGTGGAAAAGAAATGGATGATTCCGAATTAATAAAGAAAACTATTAATTGTTGGACACCATATACAGGACATGATCTTGATTATGTTGAAGAAAAGTGCCCGTACTGTGGACATGCAAGTGAATGTATAGAAGATCAATTTGAAGAATGGGTTTTATGAAAGAAAAATTAGTTGTTACAAATTATGATAACTTTAAAAATGCTGATTTTTTTATTGAACAGTATTTTAAAGCTCAAGATATGTTAAAAGAGGTCAATGATTTCTTTGATTCATTTATTCAGTCAAAATTATTAACAGCAAGTCAAGTTCGTAATTTAAGCCCTTCGTATATGGGTAATCATTCTGATTATTCATCAAATTTTATTTGGACATTAAATTTTGTTTCAAGAGGATTGATGAATAAAGGATATGATAGAAAAATTCGATATGTATATAATGATGATTTAAATATATATGAAAGTACGGATAAATATTGGAAAGACAAAGATGATAATATGACAGTTGAACAATTTTCTGAATTTAAGAAATCATTAACAGAAAATTGTAAAAGAATATGTGAAGAAATTGCAAACACAATTGAAAATACTGAATTTGATTGTTATTATATATTGACACAAGATAATGCATTGGAAGAATTTATTCCTATTGCAAGTAAAGATACAATTAAATTTGATTTTCAAAAAGACAGTAATATTCTTATCATATCGGGCAGTTTTTATCGTTATCATGAATGGGGTGCACAATGGGGTCAATCTGAATCTAAACTTGAAAAAATTACAAAGAAAGTTTTAATTGATAGAGCAACAAATAATGTCATTAAAGTTGAAACAGAAAAAGAGACAGTAAGAAAAGGTAATGCAGACGGTAAATCTTATTGGGATCATCATGCAGATTATTGTATGAGTGATATGACAAAGAAATCTGTTAATACTACAGCTTTTGATAATGTTAAGACTGCAATACGACATTATTTATATAACGATGCTGAGGTTCATCATACATGGGTAAATAACGAAGAAGCAATTGCAAAAGCTAAGAAACATGATTTAGAATATATTCATAAACATTATGATGAACGATTTGAAAAAGTATATAAGAAAAAATTAACTGATGAATATATAAAACAATTAGAAGGCTATCGTTACGAGTAATTATTTTTAATAAAACAATTTATTAAAATGAGTACTGGAAGAATACAAAAAGAACATCATATTCCTGGATTAGGGTGCCCAAATTGTGGACAAATGATTCCAGTTTCAATGCAACAAATTATACATGATAAAGCATTAAGATGCCCTTGTTGTGGATTAGTATTAAGCATCGATAAAAACAAGTCAGATAAAGCATTAAAGATTTTATCAAAAGTTGATGTAGCACAAAAAAGAATTGAAGATGCATCTAAATTTTCAAAATAAATATGCAAACCGATATGCAGTCTATAGTTGATTTTATATTAAAAGAAGAATTAGTTAAGCAACAATTATTTGAAACAAAAGGTGATCCTATTGATGAACAATGGCTTAATGATGAAAAACCTGTAATGACAAAAGATGGTCGTCAAGTAATTATTACAGAAATTGATATGAAAGAAGTACCTAATATTATTCATGGTCAAGTAAAAATGAAAACAAAATTATTTGATTATGAATGGTTAGATGATGGTACATGTCAAAAGGCACTTGACCAATTAGGTAATCCAAAGAAACCTGAAGAAGCAGATAATTTAGTAAAAGCAAATTAATTTCATATTTCTTTGAAATAAATAAACAATTTAACTATTTATAAATTGTATTAACAATATTTAATACATCGAGAGTTATTAATTTTTAAGTTTAACCCGAGCTAATTTGCTGGCTCACAAAACAAATATACAATGGCAAATAATCATAAAAATAATAATCGTCTTTTAACATATAAGGATATATGCGGTGATGACGATTTTCCAATGTTTAAGAATGATGCAGAGCGCATCAAATATATGAAGAAAGCTTATGGCAATATGTCCTTAGCTAAATCATTCTCCATTTTCTATGGTATTGAGGTTGCTCCTGAAATTAAGTCTAACAAGGCTATCAATAATGTACAAATTATTGAACTTGGCAACATTTATTCTGGTATTGTAAAGTCATTCGGTAAGAATGGCATTGTATTTGAAATTCCTGGAGTAAAGGATGAAATTATTTCAAAGGAAAACTTCAATGATTGTTCTGATGCAATCAACAACTATTTAATTAATCACAATAATAAGTTATTATTCGAAGTTCGCGAGCACAAGGATAATAAGTATATTGTAAGTGTTATCAGTGCTTATTATAAGCAATGGACAAATACTATCAATAAAGCTATTCAGCATGAACAAGGTATCAATGTTCATATTGATAGTTTGGTAAAAGGTGGTTATATTTGTCATACTGATATTACACCTCTATGTCAATTGACAGGAAAGACATATACTCATTCTGTCTTTATCCCAGGTTCACATATTGTACTTAATATTGAGTACGATTTTGATAAGTGGGTTGGACAAGATGTTACAATTGTACCTCAGAAGTTTGTTGAGTTCCGTCGTGATATTAAGACAGGATTAATTGAAAATTCATTGGTTGGTTCTCGTAAGAAGGTTCTCCAAATTGTTGGTATGAACAATATTCACGAGATTTATAGTAAGTGGTTGCTTGCTTCAAGTGACGAGCGCGTCAAGTATGTACCTGAGACATTCGAAGGAACAGTTACAGGTATTATTAATTCAAGCAACAAGACCGGTATATTCGTTGAATTGAACAATAAGTATATCACAGGTCTTATGCCAATCGATGCAATGGACTTACTTGATTATCACCCAGGTGATCCAATTCAAGTTAAGATTTCAGAATTTGAAGTACAAGAAGGAAAAGATCCATTTATTTATAATAAGAAGGGTCAATTACTTAAGAGTAATATTCGTCCTGTATTTGAGCTCGCATAAATGTTTATCATATTCATTCAAAGAGGTACACAAGTACCTCTTTTTTTATTCATAAATATTTCATATAATATTTGAAATTTTAATGTTTTATTCTATATTATATTTGTAATCAATAAAACATTTAAAATATGAAGATTAATATTATTAAGGTTCTTAACGAGATTGCTGCTGCTGATGCTACTGTTGTTCTGCTCAATGATCCTGATGCTGTTTGGAATCTTCCTAACAACGATGAAGCTCTCCGTGAGGCTTATGAATGTTACAAGCACGATACTGAATATGACAATGCCGATACGTGGGATATGATTGAGCATTGTGAAAAATATGGTTGGGATTATTCACGTTGGCTGAATTATTTGAAGAAGGTAATGACCTTTGAGGAGTGGCTTGCTGAAGAAAACAAAATGCGAGCAAATTACATGGTTTATCGAATGGCTGCTTAATTGTTGAACCTTAAAAATATTTAATATATGTGCGAAATTGGAATTAAATTTGCAAACATTGACTATTACAATAAAGAAATGCAAAAGGGTATGGAAGATAAACTATTTTTCATTGAACGACTACCCCAGAATCAGAACTATATGTTTGTTGATTTCGGTTGTGCTGATGGTAGTATGATTAATGCATTGGCATCAATTTATAAAGATAATCCCCATAATTGTTATGTTGGATACGATATCTCTGAGGAAATGATTAAGTTGGCAAAGACCAATTATCATGGCCCAGTAAATGCTAATGTAAAGTTTACAACTGATTGGAATATTTGTCGAAAGAATGCAAGTGGCGCATTTATCAAACGTAAGAAGGTACTTATTCTGTCTTCAGTAATTCATGAAGTTTATTCTTATGCAAATGATGAGAATGATATTGTTGATTTCTGGAATAAGGTAACTTCAGATTTTGATTATATTGTTATTCGTGACATGTGTCCTTCTAAGGATATTGACCGAGATGCTCGCAAGAGTCTGACTAAGGCAATTGAAACAAGTAAAGCAGTAACATCTGAACAACTTGGAGAATTTTCAGAAATTTGGGGAACACTTACAAACAATAAGAATGCAATTCATTTCTTGCTCAAATATCGGTGGAAGGTAAACTGGGATCGTGAGGTACATGAAAATTACTTCCCTATTTATGTTGAGAATCTAATTAAGAAGATTACTGACAAAGATTTCTACAAGATTGATTATCTTGAGAGATTTAGGGTTCCTTTCCTTGATAAATGCATTAAGGAGGACTTCGGAATTGAGCTTAATGATTTTACTCATATTAAGGCAATCTTTTCAAAGAAACAGCTTGCACCAGCTGAAGATGATTTACTTGACGAAATTTAATTATGGGAGATACAATTAATTATTGGAAAATTTCTAAGGAGCATATTATAAATAGACATAATATGGGTTATATTTGGACTTATATAGGGCATTTTCCAATGTTTGAAGTTCGCGATAAAGCAAAAGAACTATATGAACAATATAAAAATGAATGGGAAGGCATTTTACTTCGTATAATTCGTACTAATGCATGGGATGAAGCAATAAAATGTTATTACCTATATTATAATGGAAAGAAATTTATAAAAGATCCTGATTACATCTATTTTGATAATAATGATATTATAGAATATCTTGAAGAAAATAAATAATATGACAAACGATTTTACACATCAAGAGATTGTTGATTTTATCAAGACCTATCTTAAGGGTTGTGGGATTACTGAGTATGACGAATATACTCGTGAATATGAAGATCCTATAATTCAGGATATTACCCATAAAGGTATGTTCACAAGGATTTATGGGCTTCCTGCTCCATATAAGTTCGGACATATTAAGATTGATATTGTAGATGATTATGTTAGTCTTCGTCTTACAATGAATCAAGAAGAGAAACTTGATGAGGAAGGACAGAAGCTATATAAGACAGACATAATGAAAACATCTCAGGATATATGGGTAATTGATGTACCTGATAATAAGAAGCTGTCAGAGCGTTGGGAGCATCATCGTACAGGATATAATTATGGTCTACAATTTAATAAAGAGAATTTTCCACAGTTCATGAAATTGTTTGATATTGTATTTGCAACAGAATATAAGACAAACTATATTATTCAGTTGGCATCAAGACATTATGAACAAGAGAGAATGTGGAATGAATTTGTTGAACTTGTTGCAAATGCATGGCATATGAACAAAAATCTTTGGTCTTGTGTAAATAAGTTTTCAACACAATGGGGTGAGATATCTCAGATTTGGCTTATTAATCAATATAATTTAAGTTATGGAGGCGGAACAGATAGTCAAGAATATTGACGAATGGTTAATGAAACAATGTAAAAACGAAACAATTCCACAAGAAGAGAGAATTGTATATAGTAAAGTATTGGACCAATTAGAGGAATTGTATGTTAAGTGAATCATATATAAAATCTCGACTGCAGATACTTCGTAATTGGGTAATTAAAAATACTAATCTTCAAGGAGATGATATTGATATATTAACCAATAAAATATTTATGAAATATTATGCAAAATGTATGTAATTATTTATATAATATTTGAATTATTTAAATATGATACTATATTATATTTGTAATTAATAAAACATATATCAAATGAACAAATTAAATTCCGTTTTTGTTGTTGAGTACGAAGTTACTAATCTTGATAATTTCTTTGAGCTGCCTGTTGGCACTATTGTTTATGGTGCAGGATTTGGTTCTCTTGATTTTACGAGAGATGTAAACAATTGCAATACTTACAATAATCTCGACGACATTAAGGAGGCTGTTAAATACATCCGTGAACGTCATTATTATGGGGGAGAAGCTAAATATCATCATGGATTAAAAGTTAAGATCCGCGAAATTTATCGTTACATGGGTAAAGAAATTATGTATTAATTGATTTTAATTAAATAAAAAGAATATTATTAAATAACAAATAAATAAAGAATATGAAGGTATCAATTATTGGAGCCGGTAATGTAGGCGCAACTGCTGCAATGAAGATTGCTGCTGATGGTTTTGTAAATGAGGTTGTACTGCTTGATGTCAAGGAGGGTGTTGCAGAGGGCAAGGCCATGGATATTATGCAGTCATTGATGATGACTGATTCCAATACAATCGTTATCGGAACCACAGGCGATTATTCAAAGACTGCAAATTCAGATGTTATTGTTATTACTTCAGGTGTTCCTCGTAAGCCTGGTATGACACGAGAGGAGCTTGTTGGTGTCAACTCAAAGGTAATGACAATGGTTCTTGATGGTGCAACTAAGTATTCTCCTGATGCAATTTTCGTGGTTGTTTCAAATCCTATGGATACGATGACTATGATGGCTGTCAATTATCTTGGTAAGGAGAATTGGCGTAAGGTTATCGGTATGGGCGGTATGCTCGACTCAGCTCGATTTGAATACAATATCCGTATGAAGCTCTATGCCCATTATGGATTGGGTAAATATGATATTGTCGCAAAGGTAATCGGCGGTCATGGTGATACTACAATGGTTCCTCTTGTTGAGAATGCAACTGTTAATGGTAAACCTCTCACAAGTTTCTTTACTGATGAGGAGATTGCTGATATTGTTGAGAAGACAATGAAGGGTGGAGCTATTCTTACAAAGATGCTTGGAACATCTGCTTGGGAAGCCCCTGCACAAGGAATTTGTGAAACTGTAAAGATGATTGCCTTTGATGAGAATATTCCTGTTGCTTCTTCGGTTTACCGTGAGGAATATGACCTCTGCATTGGTACTGTTGTAACAATTGGAAAGGATGGAATTGAAGGTATTTTTACTATGAAACTTTCAGATGAAACAAAAAATAAGTATAACGCATCCGTTGAAGCTGTTAGGAATGTAAATTCCGCACTTTAACACAGTTTTATTGATTACACTGGAGCAGGGATGTTGTGAAACACTCCTGCTTATTTTTAAATTATATAACAATATGAATCAAATTATATTAGAACAAACTTGTGAAGCATGTCCAGAACAATATTGGGCATATAAAGGAGCACATAGAATTGGCTATATTAGATTGAGATGGGGTCATTTTACATGTCATTATTTACCGACAGAAAATTTATCAGATAATGATATTAAATTGGTTGACCACATATTTGAAAATGACGAATATAAAGGATGCTTTGATAATGATGAAGAGAGAAATTATTGGTTGGAGAAATCCAAACAAGAATTACTTAATTACTATAACAAAAATAAATAATTAAAAATTTAAGTTATGATAGGAACAGTTACTTTTAAGAAATTCACGGGTGAAAAATTGCCAAGTATTTCTGATTACATTAAGACATACTGTGCTGAACATAAGGAGTTTCCTATCGAGATCATAGTTGGTACTGACTCACAAAATAAGAAGACAGTAACAACTTATTCAACAGTTGTTGTATTGTACACACCAGGCCACGGCGGCCACTGTGTTTTCAAGCGTTGGAATACTCCTAAAGAAACAGTACGTCAAGTAAGACTTCTTAAAGAAGTTGAAGAGTCAATTAACACAGCCAATGAATTGGTTGAAGCGGGTTGTCCAAAACCAAAGTATATTGACCTTGACTTAAATCCTAATGCAAAATATGCATCTAATGATGTATTTCAATCTGCAAAAGGATGGGTTGAATCTTGCGGTTATGCTGTACGTTTTAAGAGCTTAGGCCCACTTGTAACATCAGCCGCAGACTGGCTTGTTAAAGCATAAATAGAGGTACTTCTGTACCTCTTTATTTTTTGTTTAAATTTTTCATATAATATTTGAAAAATAAAAAATAAATACTATATTATATTTGTAATCAATAAAACTTAAATATGTTAGTTACAAAGAATTGGATTGAGAAGAATTACAACAAGTTCAACAAGTTGTACTGGGACGGAAAGCTTCCGGTTATTGAGTTCAAAATTAGTCGTTCTCGCAACACCTGGGGATTCGCTTCGTTCCGTTACGATTATGCAAATGATACTATTCATCCTCTTGCTCTTACTCTTTCTAACTATTATGATTCTCCTGAGAATGTAAAGATTAACACTTTGCTTCACGAGATGATTCATATTGCTGATTACACTTTCCATCCTGAGCATTTCATTCGGAACGGTCATCGAGTTACTGGTCATTATTATGATGCTCACGGTTATTGGTTCCGTGGTGAGGCCAAGAGGATTGAGAAGTTCGGTTGGACAATTGCAAAGCATGTGACTAAGGAAGAGGAAAATGTTTCAAAGTTGTCGGCTAAGTCAAAGGCCTGCCTCGAGAGGAAAAAGGATGTTGCTCTGATTTGTGTCCTCCGTGGTTCAACTGGAATGAATTTCTACTTTAAGACCGATATTTACAAAGTTAAGGAAATTCCTTCAACTGTTAAGAGATACCGTTTCTGGAAAATCGGTGAGGTTCGCAAAATTGAGTTCTATACTTTCAAAGACGAGAAACTCGCTGCAATGAGGAGCTGTGGAAAGCGTCTGAGTGGTTGGCATCTGAACAATGAGGGAATGCTCAAGAAGCTCGAGTCAATTAAGGCAACTAAAATGTATTACTAATATGAAACAAATAACAATAAAAAAATTGGTACTTACTGATGGCACATATTATTATGAAAATACATCAGCTACACAAAGTTATTTTACAAATGATATAACAAAAGCATGGAATTTTTATTGTGAAAATTATCCAAAATTAAATGAAAAAAGACGGTTGCATTGGGAATTGGATAATTGGACAAAAAATAAACCAATTGTGCTAAATGAACCAAATGAATATGGATATGCAAAGCAAAATAATGATATTAAAATTGATAGAAGTAAATTTGTATTGAAATGGATAATTATTAAGAAAACAATTAAAGAAAAAAAATTCAAATATGAAGATTTTGCAAACACTGATTATCAAATGTGTGGTGAAAAATATGATGAATTAATTTAATTAATAAAATATGAGGTCATACATATTAAATCATTCAAAGGTTTCTGTTTATCGAGTAACTCACAATCCTAATCATAATAATTTTTTGATTAGTCCGAAGTTGCTTCAGGAAAATATTTTAAAGTTTGTTTATAATGATAATGGTAATGTTGTTGAGAAACTAATTCCTCTTGAATATGTTGGTCCACATTTGAAATATAAGTTGTTTTTTCATACTGATGAGTTGACACTGAAGAGGGAATTTCGCGGTGAAGCTTATTCAATTAATGCAGATATAATATTCAATTTCTAAAATAAATTTTTATATTCATTAACATTAATTTTTTCTTTCATAAAATTTTAGGGGCGCCTGTGAAGGTAGCCCTTTTTGTTAATTTCATGCTTCAGAGATTGCTATTATTTAATAATAATTTGCACAAATATTCTATATTTAAACTATACATCTAAAATGGGAGGTGATCCCATATCTCTTTATATAAGGAGATTTACATAAATATATTTTTAACATTTGTATGATACTTGACAGAACATGGAACAAGAAAGATCAGAAATTAACAATTAGTTACATTGACAAATTAGGAAATAGAAAATTTTTCTCCAAATATATTCATCATATTAAGTCTTATGAATATGATACACAAGGAGAATTTGAAACATGGAACGGCCGTAGAGCAAATAAGATTTTCAAAGATACATTAAATTATACTCCTAATGAGTTTGACATTTTGGAATTTATGTATGAATTGCCAAAGGATTTAAATTCTGAAATGCATGCTCAATATTTTCCACGATTATATACATTCGATATTGAAACGGAGATAAGCTCCGAATTTCCAGATCCAGACAAAGCAGAACAGAAGGTTACAGCTATATCATTAGTTGGACCTGATTTGTCATGTATTGTTTATGGATTACACCGATTAAACGAAGACCAAGTTGCATTATTCCGAAAGAGATATTTAGATTGGATTGAGAATAATGAATTTGCAAGAGATTTTGTAAAGTCAACTGGAAAACAGCCTAAGGTATTATATCAGTATTTTGCAACTGAGGAAGAAATGCTTCAACATTTCTTTACTGTAATTATTCCAAAGATTGCTTGTTTAGCAGGATGGAATAGTTATGGATTCGACTGGTTGTATTTGGTTAATCGTATTATTCGATTATTTGGTAAGAACATTGCATATAATATGATTCGTAAGTCTTCACCAACAGGCGAAATAAAACAATATAGTTGGGAAGAAGTAGGTGGTGTCAAGAAAAGATGTCCAGGTCCTTGTCACTCAATCATATTGGATTATATGCAGATTGTAAAGGACTATGATTATATCTTACGACCTTATGAGTCATATTCATTGGATTGGGTAGGTAATGCTGCCGTTAAAGCTCATAAGATTAAATATCAAGGAACATTGCAAGACTTGTATGAACGAGACCCAGAATGGTATTATTTCTATAATGCTGTCGATAGTCTTATCACAATGTTGATTCATTATAAGTTGAAGTCAATTGAATCTCCTTGTGCTGTATCGTCAGTAACATTGGTTCCATTACAAGCAGCATTTGGGCAGGTTGCATTAGGTACTGCAAATGTATTTGAAGAGTTCTATAATAAAGGAATGAAAGTTGTATGGGACTATGATTCAATTGAAAGAACAAAGATTCCATACGAAGGTGCATTTTGTGGTTGTGTCCCAGGCCGATATGAATTTACAGTTTGTTTTGACTTTGCATCGCTTTATCCATCTCAGGTAAGAACTTGTAATTTGTCATTCGAGAACTTCTATGAAAATAAAGTTGGTCCTGATAGTTTTGGAAGATATACAACATTGAAATGGACTGAAGCTGAACTTGAGAAATTCAGACAAGATCCAAATTATTTCGTTACCGTTATGGGTAATGTTTATAAGAATGATAAGGACTATGCATTCCGTCGTATTCAGGCTAACCTTAAGGTATTGCGTGATAAATACAAATATACAGGACAGAGAATTGAGTCTGAATTGTTGGTTGAAATTGATAATATCTTGAAACATAATAATGAACATATAACATTCCATCAAGATATTGTTGATTTGATTAAAGAGAAATTCAATAAGGTTCAAGAGGATCTTTACAATATGTCTGAAGATGAACTCAAGAAATTCAGAGTTGAATGTGAGGATCTTCGTCATGAATATTCATTGCTTGAGCTTGCACATAAGGTCTTGATGAATGGTTTGTATGGAGCATGTGCTAATCAATTCTTCTTCTTCTTTAATGCTTCTCTTGCTGCAGATATTACAGGTGAGTGTCGTCAATTAACAAAAGGTATGTGGCATAATCTTGAAGAATGGTTCCATGAAGGTATTTGGGAACGTAAAGATATTTGGGAGAAGTTTGAATTTGCTCTTGATGAATCAAAGCATGATTGGTTTAGAAAACAAACAATATCTTGTTATTCAGATACTGATTCTGTATATGTAACATTTGGTAATTTCTTCAAGTGTATGACTCAAGAATATCAGCAGAAGTATGATACTGCTCGTAAGAAAGTTGATTGGATATTGAGATATTGTAAAGAGTTCCAAGATAAGTTGAATAACAAGTGGTGTGAAGAAATGTATAACCCACGTCATGGTAAGAATGTTCACGAGTTTGAATTAGAGACAATTTCTTATGCGCAGATTTGTATTAAGAAGAAAAAGTATCTTAAGGGATATGCATTCGTTAAAGGTAAGTATTATGATACACCAAAGGTATCAGGTACAGGTATTGAGATTATTAAGTCAACAACTCCAAAGCTTTGTCGTACTGTATTGAAGGAATTGATGAATAGTTTGATGTTTGATTATCATGAAGAAAATCGTTCTGAATATATTTTACAATTCAATGAGAAATTAGCTGAATATAGAAGACAATTTTATAAAGCTCCTGTTGAAGATATATCACAATCAGTAGGTGTTGGAGATTATAAGAAATATGTTATTAATGATTCAGATTCTCTTGAATTAGGTAAACAATGTCCTGTATCTGTTCAAGCTATTGCACGTTTCAATTATCTTGCTCATAAGAATAATGAAGATAATAAGAAGCAATATTCAGGTAAGATTAAGTATTATAATATTCGTATTAATGAGAAACAAGAAGGTTATTTCGGATTCCCATCAGGTGAACTTCCACAATGGGCTCCAAAGATGGATAAGATAACACAATGGGAGAAAACAATTATTGACCCAATTAATCGTTTCTTGGAAGTAATGGATATACCTAAAGTTAATGCTTCAAATACACATCAATTAACTTTGTTCTAAGCCTAAAATTATTATTATTAAATATAGGAATAAATAAATTTTTAATAATACAATGACAGAAAGAATTGATGAAAGACTCGAAGTAATGGGTGTTGATACTGCTGGCATGACAGATGAACAAAAATTTACAGCTGCTACAGGTCTTACAAGATATACTGAATATGAAGCAAACAATGCTTGGTATGTCCCAGGTGGTGCTGCAAATGTTCCTGCTGCAACAGAAGAACAACAAGAACAACAAGAAGAGCAACAAACATATTCTGCAGCTGAAGCAGCAGCATATAATGCTCAATTAGAAGGAGCTGTTTCAACAGACGATTATAAAGTAGAACCAGTTGAAGGAGTACAATATACTGAAGAAGAAGTACTTGAAGCAAATGCAGCATTAGAAGGCGCATTAGAAGCAGGTGAACCTCTTACTGAAGAACAAGCAGCTGCATATAACATTGCAGTTACTGGAGCTTCAAAAGAAGCTGAAGAAGTATTAACTGCAGAAGAAGCAGCAATGTATAATGCTCATCTTGAAGGTGCAATTTCAACAGAAGACTACAAAGTAGAACCTGTTGAAGGTGTTAAGTATACTCAAGAAGAAGCAGATGCCTATAATGCTAAATTAACAGGTGCAGTTAAAGAAGGTGATCCTAAGACATCAACAGCAGAAGTTATTACAGGATAATTGATAAATCAATTTAATATATGAAGGAACTACATAGTAGTTCCTTTTTTTGTTTTTAAACTATTTAAAACAAAAATGGATGTACTTAAGTACATCCATTTTATATATAATGTTTGAATAATCAATTATTCGCCAGCGCCTTCAAGAGCAACAACTCTTGCAAGTAATGCTTCGTATTTAGCATTCAAATCAGCATATGCAGCAGCCCATACTTCTTCGTTATCTGTAATTATATCAATAACATTTGTATAAGGAACAGCAGCAACTGGTTCTGTTGTCATTACGAAGTAATTTGTACCATCTGAAACTTCAGTACCATCAGATACAAATTCACCTGCACCTTCTGCATTTGTATAATAAGTTTCACCTTCAGTTAATGTTGTACCATCAGCAACTGCTTCATATTCAGCTTCAACAGCTTCAACCTTATTACCGAATGTTCCAATCTTATTATCTACATATGTCTTAGTTGCTAATGATTCTAATACTTCTGGATCTAATTCAGCACTTTCACCAGCAGGACCTTGTGGACCTTGTGGACCTGTTGCACCTTGTGGACCTTCAGCACCTGTTGCACCTTGAGCACCTTGAGCACCATCAGCACCTTGAGCACCTTGAGCACCTTGAGCACCATCGGCACCATTTGCACCTTGAGCACCTTGTGGACCAGCAGGACCTTGAGCACCTTGAGCACCGTCAGCACCTTGAGCGCCGTCTGCACCTTGAGCACCGTCAGCACCTTGTGCACCTTGAGCACCGTCAGCACCTTGAGCACCTTGTGGACCTTCAGGACCTTGTATACCTGTTACTTCTCCATGTTCAGAAATCCAATCAGCAATTTCTTTCAATGTATCGAATGTTTCAGGAGCTTCATCTACAATATTAGAAATTTGTTGACCTACATATTCCTTAGTAGCATAATCTTCTAATACAGAAGCATCAAATGTTCCTGGAGCACCTTGAGCACCTTGAGCACCTTGTGGACCTTCAGGACCTTGTGGACCAGCTGCACCTTGAGCACCTTGAGCACCAGCTGCGCCATCAGCACCTTGAGGACCTTGAGCACCATCAGCACCATTTGCACCTTGAGCACCTTGTGGACCAGCTGCACCTTGAGCACCTTGAGCACCATCAGCACCTGGAGCACCTTGAGCACCTTGAGCACCATCAGCACCATTTGCACCTTGAGGACCTTCAGGACCTTGTGGACCAGCTGCACCTTGAGCACCTTGAGCACCATCAGCACCTTGAGCACCATCAGCACCATCAGCACCATCAGCACCTTGTGCACCTTGAGCACCTTGTGGACCTACTACACCTTCTCCACCTTCAATACCTGAAAGTATTCCTTGAACATATTCCTTAGTAGCATAATCCTCTAATACTGATGCATCAACTCCACCATCTGCACCTTGTGGACCTTGAGGACCTTCAGCACCTTGTGGACCTTGTGGACCTGTTGCACCTTGTGGACCTTCAGCACCTGTTGCACCTTGCGCACCTTGAGCACCGTCAGCACCAGGAGCACCTTGAGCACCTTGAGCACCAGCAGCACCATCAGCACCTTGAGCACCTTGTGGACCTTCAGCACCTTGAGCACCTTGTGGACCTTCAGCACCTGTTGCACCTTGAGCACCTTGAGCACCGTCAGCGCCTGTAGCACCTTGAGCACCTTGTGGACCTTCAGCACCTTGAGCACCTACAGTACCCTTAAGAGAAGCAAGCCATTCACTTTGAGTCATTGCTACAACAGCTTCTTGAGCTTCACTTACTAATTCAACAGTTACCCAGATATCTACAGGATTATTTTCTAATGTATATAATTGAATTGGATCATTAGTAGCTAAAGCAGTAGCAATGTTGAATTGTTGACCAACAAAATCAGCTGCATTAGGGTCAGTAGGAGTATTTGATAATACTTCAACTGTTGCACCACCAGCACGCATTTCAATTACTTTAACTGTACCTTCTCCGTATTTAACTTCCTTATCTGCATTGTTAAAAGATTCAAATGCATAAATTGCAGGTTGTGCTTCCTTTTCAATTACAGTTTCACGATAAAGTTCGTAAGCTGATTTACCGTCAACACCATCAGCACCTTGTGCACCATCAGCACCTTGAGCACCTTGAGGACCTTGAACACCTACAACTTCACCGTGTTCATCAATCCAATCAGCAATTTCTTTTAAGGTATCGAATGTTTCAGGAGCTTCACCAACAATTTCAGCAATTTTTTCTCCAACATATGTCTTTGTTGCATAATCTTCTAATGCAGAAGAATCGAATGTACCATCAGCACCTTGAGCACCTTGAGGACCAGCAGGACCTTGAGCACCATCAGCACCTTGAGCACCATCAGCACCAGCAGCACCTTGAGCACCTTGTGGACCTTGTGGACCAGTAGCACCTTGAGCACCTTGAGCACCATCAGCACCAGCAGCACCTTGTGCACCTTCAGCGCCTTGAGCACCTGTTGCACCTTGAGCACCAGCAGGACCAGTAGCACCTTGAGCACCTTGAGGACCAGCAACACCTGTTGCACCTTGTGCACCTTGAGCACCCTTAAGAGATTCTAACCAAGCAGCTTTAGACAATGGAGTATCAACAGTTACGCCTGTACCTACTGCAACACCTTTACCATATTGAACTGTACCTTCTGGGTTATATGATTCAAATCTGCAAGTGTTTGCATCAATAAATTCAACTATTTTAATTGATACACCAATTTCTGCTTTATCACCATTAAGTAATGGATATAAAGTATCACCTTCAACTGCATCAGCAGTAACTAAGAACTCTTGTCCAACAAATGCAGATGTATCTTCTGATTCTGTTCCATCAGGTTTTGTATTTGAAGAAACACGTACTTGCTTATAACCTATGCCATTAGCTTCAACGTATAATTCGTAAGCTGATTTACCGTCACGACCAATTATACCATCTTCACCTTTTGGACCTTGTGCACCTTGTGCACCTTGAGCACCTGTTGCACCTTGAGCACCTGTTGCGCCTTGAGCACCTGGAGTAAGAGAAATATTTTCAATACTATCTTGTAATTGTATTAAAGTTTCTGCTGTTGTTTCATTAGCAGCATTAACTTCTTCAACAAATGTATCGAAATCTTCAGCTGAAGCAAACTTTTCATCAGCTTGTGATTTTGTATAAACATCTGATGCATTTGCTTTTGTTAAAATAGCAGCATTAGCAGCATTGATTGATTGACCATTTGTATTAATTGCAGCTTGAAGAGCAGTTTCCTTGGCGTCTACTTGTGATTTTGTATAAACATCTTCAGAATTTGCCTTCTTACCTACTGTTTCGATTAAACCAACAACAGGATTTTCAGCATCTTCTTTACCTTGAAGAACTTCTGCAATTTCAGCTAATGTATCTAATGCTTCAGGAGCAGCACCAACTACTTTTTGAATAGCAGCATTAACTTGAGATTCTGTTTGATAACCCTTTTCAAGTATTAATTCGTTAACCTTAGTTTCATCAACTTTTGTAAGAATAAGACCACTTAATGTGTTAACTTGATTCTTAAGAGAAGTAATATCTGATGCTTCATTTGCAGCCTGAAGAGCAGCAATAGCTTCATCAATAGCAGCTTTATTTTCTGCATATGTTGAAGCCAATACATAATCACCTTTAATTTGATAACGTGCATCAGCATCAGCAGTTCTTAAAGCATATTCCTTAATAAATGCCAATAAATTAGCAACTGTATTAAGAGCTTCGAGTTGTTCTTCAGAAAGTTCAGCAGAACCACCTGATTGAGATGCTGCTTCAAGACCTTCTTTAATCCAAGTAAGTAATTCACCTGTTGTATTGATTATTTTATTTTCATCAACTTCAGCGCCACCCCAATTAATATCTAATGCCATTAAGATAGGATCTGATTCTGGATCATATACATATCTTTTATCTGTAATATTATCGGCATTAGTAATTAAACCAGTATAACCTTTTGCAGATGAATTAGGTACATTACTAAATCTAATATTATCTTTTATAATTTCAGCCATATTAATATATAAAATTATTTTTATTGTACGATTGTAATATCAAGTTTCTTTGATGTAGATATTTGTGTGAATACTTTATATTCAATACCATCAGCACATGTTACAATTGTTACATCATATGCATCAGTTATATCTTCTCCATTTGAAATATGATTTAAATTAAGAGCAGTTGGAACAGCAATATACCATGCAATCTTTTCAGTTGATGTTTGTTCACCAGTAACGATACTTGTTGGAATACCATCAATTAAATGCCAGTTATCATCTGAACCAGGTGTTGATGATTCATTAACAGGACCAATACCTGCATACCAATAATAGTTTGGATTACCTGGTGTATCTCCTCCTGGTGTATCTCCTCCTGGAGTATCTGGTGTATTACCATTACCTTTAATAAATATTCTATCAGTTTTCTTTGATTGAGAAAGTTGAACAAATACAATATATTCCACTCCATTAGCTACTACATGACTTACTGAATAAGCATCAGTAACATCTTCTCCATTAGATATACGGTTCAAACCAAATTTAGCAGGTATTGCAAGTACCCAATTGATTTTATTTTCTGATACAATTTCACCAGTAGCAATACTTGTTGGGTTGTTACCGTCTATATTATGCCATCCAATATGAGTACTGTTCATTGCATAAATATTACCTGCTTCAGGATTTGTTGAAGAAGTTACCATATCTGGGCCTGCATACCAATAATTACCTGATAATAATGAAGGATCTAATCCAGGTTCATCATCTTGAGGTTCATCACCACCTTGAGGATCATCAGGTTTTATATCAATATTTGTACCTTCTTGAGCATATACTTTATCGTTGAATTTAGCAGCTTCATTACCTGTAATAAATACATTATAAGTATTGCTACCAATAAGTGTTGTGTAAACTAATGTATATGGAGATTCTGCTTCTAATTCAGGATCTGTTAAATCAACACCTTCTTCATTGAATATACCGAATCCCTTAGGAATAGCAACATAGAATATCTTGCTATCAAGTGTAGCATCATATGTTAATGGAGCTTCTGCTGTTGGTTGAACTGTTATTTCCATCCATCCTTCTTCTTGAAGTGGATCTGAACTATAAGTAGGTTTGTTCTTACCAATATACCAATAAAGACCTCTTGCAGTTTCTTTTGTTTCAGGTTTACCAAAATTAAAGTAAACATTAAGTCTTTGCTTATTGTACATTGTTACTGGAGTTTGCCATACATCGTAAAGAATACCGTTAATTGAAAGAGCAGAATCAGGAGTAGTTATCTTTTCATAACCCCAATTGTTATCATCAGCATCTTCATCATGTAAACTGTTAGCATTACGATCCATCCATTCATTTGACCAAATTGGATGACCATGAGCATCATCAATGTGTTCATAATCACGTGGCTTACATGGATATAATGTATCAACTAATTCAGTGTTACCTGCATTTTCTGCAGCCCATTCATTAATTGATTTACCTTCAGCCTTTGCACCAGATGTTACATATGCTGTTGAACCAGCAGCTGTTGGAATATAACGAGGAACTGCTACATACCAATATTGATATTTTGCTTTACCTCCATCAACACCAGCAATTAATTGGCCATCTTGAATAAGATGTAATGGATGATGGAACCACTTATTTGCACGTAATGGTCCATCAATACCAAAGTCAAGATCTTCAATTGATTTAATATTAACACCATCATCTTCGTAAGTTACTTTACGATATAAGAATGTTCCAAGAGTATCATCCCAAGTAAATCCAAGATCTGTTAAGAATGGCTCGTTTTCGTATGGACAAATATTACCAGCATACCAATATAATGTTTCGTTTTGTGGCTTAACATTTTCATCTTCACCGCTTGTAATCTTATCGATCTTATTGCTTACTTCATTTGAAATATTAATAATTTCATCAGAAACAAGATTTACATAATCAATATTATTTCTAACTTCATTGATACGGCGAAGTAATTCTGCTTCCATTGCATCACTAATATCTTCTGGACTAATAATCTTTTCAGGTATCATTGCTTCAAATATTTCTTTAGCAATATTATATTCTTTACAACGAACAACTGCATTAAGTTTATTAGCATCTAAAAGGTCGCGAGCTAATACTAAGATTTCATGGATTTCTGATTCTAATGATTCAGCAAATGTTAAATTTTCACGAGCTGTAAAAATGTTACCGCCATTTGAGAAATTGTCATCAAAATCATTTTCATTCAAATCTGACAATAATGCATACAATTTAGCAAACTTCAAATCTGATTCATCAAATTGTGCGATTGCATTCTTAAGTTTTGTATATACACCGACAGAACTAGTGATTGCTTGTTGAGCAGCAAAGCGTGCTTTTGTTAAAGGACGATTTAATGCATTTGCAGCTTCAATAATTGCTTGAACATCAAGGATGTTCTTTTTAGCTGCAAGTAATACTGCATAAGCAGTCTCTTTATCAACATATGCTTCACCAATTATACCCATGTATATATTAATAGACTTATTATTCTTCATACATAAATATAAATTTTTTTGTAACGTATGTTTTTAATTGGTACGGGAGCATACCAATTTAATAAAAATAATAAAAAGCTATAATAAAGATATGTTATTTTAAAATTTATAGAAATAAAAAATGGGAATCCGAAGATTCCCATTTTGATATGTTTACCATTGGATTATTCCGTAGGTTAATGATATTGCAATTCCTGCAGAAGGTTTACCATTTATAGGATCATATCCTCCATAAATTGATGGACCAACATTCCATCTTTTCTTCTTTTGTTTAGGAACTGTAAAACCAGTAATTTCGTTATACTTAACATAAGGATTTGTAGATTTTACATAAATTCTTGAATCTTTATCCATTACGACAGTATAATCAAAATAAGTAACATCTTTTGTAATGTGAACACCTAAACTATCATTATGGTAATCAACATTACCTGTTAGCACTCTGTAATTGTTGCTAAAATCAAAATCCTTTGTAAATCCTTTATCAATTGTATCAGGATTAACTACATAAGCAGTATCTTTTTCAGGATTTTCTATTTCTCCACCAACATAAACGATCTGATTAACAACTTTTGGATTTAACTTCATACTATCAATTTGATTGTATAAATCTTCATTCAATATTTTAAGAGTTTTTATATCTGATTCAAATGCAAGCTTTGTAGCAACTAAATTTCCATTTTTGTCTTGATAATACTTAATAGTATCTTTCAAGGCCTCTATGTTATGTTTATATTCATCGCTTGTATTTGAACATCTATTTACTGATGTACTTAAAGCACCTACCAATAAACAAATTATCAAAATATAAATTGCATGTGTTTTAATCTTAGACCATAATTCGTTGATAATTTTTGACATTCTTATTTACATATATTTTTAGAACCTTTTGTATTCCTCTTGTAAAGAATAAATGTTTGTGGTTCTTTTGATTTGATTATATGCAGTTCTTAATTCTATTTCATATCGAGGATTTCCAGCATATTTTCCACCTGTACCTGTAACATATTTTGTCATAAGGTGTTGTTCTGTTTTTCCTTTTACTAAATAGTATTTTTTCAATACTTCACAGTAATGATTAATGGCAGCTTCATAATTTGGATATTTTTTACTGATTACTCCAAACATTGAACGTCTTGATGATTCTCGGCCTG
>Ga0326513_10000510_pt1 | contig 33069 bp, 47 predicted proteins | sample 2_2465_0518_D_FD_203654 | JGI IMG/M metagenome (GOLD analysis project Ga0326513, IMG submission 203654) | Bovine rumen microbial communities from UC Davis, California, United States - 2_2465_0518 | ecosystem: Host-associated > Mammals > Digestive system > Stomach > Rumen | place: USA...
TTCTATCCCTCTACCTTAAATCGATTTTTTTCGACAGGGGGATAGATTACCATCGCTCAGGAGTGAGTTGCTTCTTCGCCTCTTTCTCTTTTCGTTCCTGTTCTTTCTTCTCTTCCTTCATGCGAGCAATGAATGCTTTCTCTTCGTTTGCAATCTTGAACTTGAGTTCCTTCTCAGGATGGACCAGCTCATGACATTGATGACAGAGGCTTATCAGATTACGATATCCTTCCCGATCGTACGCATTCATAGCGAGCTCAGGATACTCATCCAAGTGATGCACATGATGGATTGTGTTCGCCGGTCTGTATCGATGGAATACGATCCGACAGATTACACATTCATTGTGGTCGAGTCTTAGGATTGACTTTCTGAACTGCACCCATCTGTTACGCTTATAGAAGCGATATCCTTCACCGATTGACTGCCAGTGTTTGAGAAGCTCAAGCTCGCCTTGTCCGATACCCTGGATAAACAGATGCTCACACTTCGGCAATGCCTGGATAACTTTGTCCTCTTCTTCGATACCATTTGAATGCATACACACCTCGATAAATAAAATAGGACTGCCATTGCTGACAGTCCTAAGTTAGAAAGGAGCTTATGAAAAAAACATGAAAGAAAACAATCATAGAAAGGATTCTAACTCATGCAAGTTAATGAATGGACCCATAAGAGGAGAGCAAAGGGGAATGCTCTCCGATTTGTCCATTCGGATGTCTTCATAACATCCACAATATCAGTTTATCAGCTTTAATCGTCTAGTTAACTAGATTCTGATTTCTAAGGAGCGCATCACAGATATCATATGCTCATACGGATTTTCCCATCCATGACGGATGCTCATCTTTCTATATGGCATCTTGTTGATGAAGTCCACCATGAAAGGGTCTGAATTCGTCTGAGCGATTACTTGACGCTTATATGACTCGGCAAGTTCAAGCCTTGCCTTTACCTTCTCACGGCATTCTAGAATCTCCTGCTCATCACTCAATAGATTGTTGATTTTTGTTGAAGTTTCAACATGAGAATTTTCAACCTTTATTTTGTCAAAGTTTCCGCTTGACGGAAGACTCGCAAGATCGTCAAGCTTCTGCCGAATGCGTCTGAGCTGGTCAGTATACTCGACCATCAGACTTTCATAGTTCTTGATTCGGTGAATTTCTGCCATGATAAATTTTGCATTTGCTTCCGTCATTGTTCTACCTCCTTAATTTGCAAAAGTATGATATCCATACTGTTTTTCAATTGTCTCCCTTAGATTCTTGATTGTAGTCTTCAATCCATAGTTTTCACGCTTAAGTTTGTCCACTTCTTTACGTAGATTGATTAGCTCTTGATATTCGCTGAATGGAATTAAGACACTTGATCCTGTCAATAAGTCGTTTGATGTCATATCATCAATCCCAATCATCGTGTACTGGTGCACTTCCTAATTCATACCCAAACCATACACCCGCTAACCATACGATACTGTAAATTATTATTGCTTTCATTTGTTCATCCTTTCGTATTCGATATACTTTCGACCTTTCTTGTTGTTATATTCGCACCCTGCGAAGAACTGATGATACCAGTCATCTGAGTCCATTGCCGTCTCGCATTCCGAACACGTTCCACAGTGACAGGTCTTCCCCGGTTTAAATTTTTCGCAATTCCAGCACATGGATTCCTTGTACCATCGCCAACATGGCTCGCATTCATTCTGATAGTTGAATAGCGTTAACTCTTCTGTCATGCTTTCATCCTTTCCTTGAAGTGATTGAGGATGTCATAGAGCATATTGATGAATTCAAGCTTATCCCATCCCTCAATCTCACAGACTTGAATGTCCATGCTGATATTTGCATACAGTTGCAAGATGAGCTGATGCCTTGCCAAATCGTTCAAGACTTTCCTTGTTTCAGCGCTGTCGCCTTCTATTCTCACACCTGCCATCTTCTCAACTCATACTTTCTTTTGAACAATTTCGTCAGCGTGTCGCCGATCGTCTGCCCGACCGCATCCAGAGGCTCACCCATCCATTCAATTGACAGGTACTGCATGTAATAGTACACACGTCCGTCTACAGTCTTGAGAATCTCCATCGTGATTTGATCGCCGTCTTTATCGCTTAACATGCATCTTTCTCCAATTCATGCGTGTTAGCTTTGAGCTCATCCTCATCAAGTGCGACAAAGAAAGTTTCCTGTAATGCTACCGTCACTGGATTGATACCTACCATTCCGCATGCCTTGTCATACTGTCTGATTAATTCCTCAATAGCTTCGCCTAGTGTCATGATTCTTTCCTTTCTGCCCAGTAACAATATCCCCGGCCTGTTACAAAGTTACTGTTTAAGTTTTCGCAACGGCCTAACATTTCATTTCCTTCACTATATCTCGGTTGATAAGACTTACAATCCTTGCATCTGATTAATTCGCCGACAATCGGAATATCCATTCCATCTTTAGGGAATTGATAAATCGGAATAATACCATCACTTTCTTCATAGCATTTGATAATTAATTCTTTCATTCTTCTTTCACCTCATAAGGTTTCGGCAGTGGTTTCCATGCTAGTACGTTTACTCGACCTTGACCAATCCAGTAGTTCGTATCTACTCGTTGCGATACGCAAATCTGATTGATTGGAGCATCAAGGTAGATTAATACTCGTTCTCTTTCCTTTGGTAAACTTTCACTGCATGGAATCCATTGGTTACTGTTGTCCAGTTCAATAATCAAATCAAACAAATCTTGCAGTTCCTTGTCGGTGCCTTCATTTGACCACCACGTTTTCATGTGGGTTACAATTCCTGTTATCGTAGGGTTGCCCTTGATATATTCGTAAAATTCTTTGTCTGTCATCTTATCTCACCTCTTACCATATATCTTTAATATAATATTTCCATTCAATTACAACATGGTGGTATCTTTCGCTTACTTCCATTACTTCTAAAGATATTGTTCTCCATGTCACTCCATGATGAGGTTCTTCGTGCTCTGACTTGATAACTTGAATTACTTCTTTGACTATATCCATAGCTTTTTCTTCAGTTGCGCAATCTACCATGAACACAAACGAATCATCTATTTTGTGTTCATAATAAACTCTTGTACCATCAACATCTAAAGCTAAAACTAATGGGATTTTATTGTCTTGTAAAAATCTAATATTCATCTTATCTCACCTCGAATAGTGCTTTCTTAATGCGCTCTTCTCCGATTTCGTCAATAGCTTTTTGCGCCTGTTCTTCTGTATCAAAGTAAATTGTTCCTTGAATCAAGTAACGTATTGCACAATTCTTCAGAAGCCCATTATTTGCAAACCTAAGTTCAATGTTCCAGTTTTCGCCATTTTGTTTAATCCATCTTCTACCGCCATATTTAAGCAACAAAGTTTCGACCTTTCTGCGTTCAATGTCCTTTTCCGCTTCTTCTTTGGTAAGGAAAACATTTCCGGCTGAACGCATTTCCTCGTCAAAAACGGTATCTTCCCATATACAATTTTCAGTAATATCACCGAACGCATTAATGGATATAAATTTATCTCCATAAACCAAATCCCATACTGATTTAGGTGTTGGCTTTTTCTTTAATACATCGATACAAATCCCTGATATATCGTCATCGTTGTCCAATCTATGAAACGCTTCTTCAAAATCAAATTCCCTTATTTCATACTCTCCGTACTTTTCAATTAAATCCTTCAACTTCATAGTAGTTGTTCTCCTTTCCTTATCCAGTGGTAGCCTCCGGCAGGGAATCCGGTATTGACTGCAGCGTTGATTCCACTTCTGCTCACATGATGGGCAACAGATGCTTCTCTTGCGTTATGGAATTCCTCACCAGTTTCAACGCATATCACTGGTACATTGTACCGTTGTGTCACGATCCTGTATCGTTCATCAATAGGACTTACTTGGTCCTCATCTAAAGCCCATTTAGCGCCATCCTCAAACAAGAAGGTAAACGGTGGATAAACACCCACCTGTTTACACTTTCGTCCTAAATAGCTACTCTTTGAGCGTCCAAGTCGGTTTACACGATTGCCTTCCGATTTATCGGTTAGTTTCGTAAAGACAAACGGATATTCCTCGGTCATTGCAATACCTCATCCGTGAACAATCTATTAAGCGCTCTGTAGTGCTGGATGGCTTGAGCAAGGGTTAATTGCTCGAGGTTCATAGCTCCGTCCTTGAGCTCGTCAATTTCGGCATGAAGGTCGTTCACCATGATGCCGTATTTCATGCATTCTTTATCCTTTGCCATGTACTTTTCAGTCAGCTCCTGCAACTCTTTGTTCAACTTCTCAATCTCTGCGAGTGCTACTTGATGTTGAGTTTCTTTCTCGTGATAGTTGTATTGCAGTGCTTGATACTTATCGACTAATTCATTGTGATGAACTTCCATCATTTCGTGTTGATCAGATAGCTCTTTATAGTCTTCTTTATATCCCACCAGTTCATCATTCACCTTGTCCAACTCATCTGTCAGCTCGACAATCTTACGATGGTCTTCTACCGATTCAGCCGTCATCTTCAGAATGTCTTCTTTTGTATACTTTCGACCTCCTAGCCATATCTCCGGTTCGTTGATTTCGGCTAATGGTTCGGACATGTCATCAATCAGAGTTGGCTTCTCTTCCTGCACTGGTTCAGGTACTGGCTTGTCTGTCTTGATAGGTTCGTCCGTTCTTGGAATTTCAAGTTCCATAACATCGCTAATCTTCTTCAGTGTCGGGCTTACGTTCTTCATACTTTCTCTTGACAGTAGCATCGCAAGGACATGACGGTCGACGCATGTCTTGTTTGCCAGCCAGTACATATCATGGTTGTCAGCTTGTAGCTTCTGTTCAATTTGTTCTTTGAATTTAGGAATGTTGATCATGATTGTTTTTTCTTCTCTCTTTCTTTATCTTTTCAACCCAAAAATCGGAGTTGTTTCTGTTTCAAAACTTTTTTTAAAACTTTTTTGTATAGCAAAATCGAAACCATATAGTTTAGAATTATAAATGTTATATTTTTTCTTAAAAAAGTTGAAACATTGAAACATTTATATATTTATGCTTTATATAAAGAAGAATTCCTGTTTCAAAAATGTTACAAATTAGTGTTTTGTTTCAGAAACATTCTCGATTTTTGAGTAAAATTTATTTAAGTGTCTTATTTAAACTCTGGTCGGAGAGATTGGTCCGTTTCGTTTTGTTCCAAAAGTACCCTCTCCGCTGTTTCCTTTTTTAGTCTCTTCATACCGAACCCCATTTTGTAAGTTTCCCATACTGCCATTTTGAACAGTTTAAGGTTCAGAGGCTTGTCATCTTCATCGTTCCAGTTGCGATACATGTCTTTAATCTCTCGAGTTGTTTTGTAATGAAGCTGTTCTTTCCCAACATCCTCGATGAACAATTTAGCCTGGTTATTGTGTTCGTGATATCGCCGGTTATATTCTTCGACCTTCTTACACTTGGTCCATTCGCCTTTTTGATAAAGTCTCAGATAACCACCGACTATTAATCGAATCCAGTACTTGAGTGCTGCGTCTGTTGTTATCTTCGAAATAAAGTGAGGATCGGGCTTGACCACCGTGTTGAACATCGGCATCCATACGATTCTTCTTTTATATGCGTACCCTTTTTCAAATGACTTGATATCTGAGTTCGTGGTAAAGAATAGCTTTGTCGTATAGGTTATATCCTCAGCTTCCTTATATAACTGGCGAGTCATTGCAGTGTCACAGGTCGTTATATTCTTCAACACCTTCAATTGGTCGTTGTTGATTGCTTCAGCTTCGATATCATCCCCAAGATTGACCAGCTTACCACGCAATACAACCTTGAATCTATCATCTGTCAATTGCTTGATGGATAGGGCTGAACAGTTCTTTTCTCCATAGATCCGTTTCATGATTTGGAGAAGTGTACCCTTACCATTTGCACCATCACCTCTGAACATGAAGAATTTACCAAGTGTTCTTATAAACTCTGGGTCAGTGACCAGTGGAAAAGCTAAGGTTTCTAATAAGAAATCACGATAACCAGGAGCTTCACCATCGCCTTCTGTTAGGTTATGGATGTATTCATCTACTATTTCCACTGGTTCAGCATCCGGATCATATTCAATGTCTATGGTGTATGGTGTGAATTCAGCATAATCGGACAACTCTATCCACTTGCCTCTTCGCAATATTCCATTTGAGAACCGAATATCAAAGACAGAATCCCCTGGTATTTCATCCGACTTGTATTCAATTTGTTTGACCACCTCATCAACGAACCGAGTCTTAACACCTTCGCACTGGTTATAGATTATCTTCCTTAACAGTTTAATGTCAGCCTTATATTCTCCACCAATCAAGAACCATATATCTCCTGCATAATTGACTGTCTTGAATCTGTTCTTGACCAAGTCAGCTATAGCATTCTCATCAAAGTCAGATTTGGAGATGTCCTGTGTTCTTGCTACCGTTTGGAATTCATCGGGATCAAGTGGCTTTTCAAATATATAGGTATTGATGAACTGTAGAATTGCCTGCCAGTGCTCACAGTTCTTTAATGCCATTTTATGAGCGAACAATTTATTGTTACGTTCATCACCTTCTGACAGCCCTAACAGATTCTTGAAAGTGGTTCGATTGTTAAAGAAGTCAGGTAATAACTGGCGCTTGCCTTCGTTCTCGATTGTTCGTAGTACCCCATTTCGTTTAATGGTCAGACCGTTTGGAGTATTTGACTTTGATTTCATCTCAATTACAAAACCAAGAGCACAAACCCCATTCTTGCAGCGATTGAACCCTAAAGGTTTCTCAAAGTATAGATGAGCACCTCTGTCAGTCCATACTATCTGCGTATTAATATCGAACCAGGTGATCAATTGTTTAATTGTTTCCTTTGGAAGACAGTCGATATCAATGACCACATCCTCATCCGTCAACAGGTATCCACAGTCCTTGAATGCTTCATGTGTGTCACTGATTTCTGCTCCTTTTCTAGCGTGCTTTTGACCAGCTTCAAATTCAACATACAAGTTCATCACCTGCCTTCCACCTCTCTAATTGCTTTTGAATAATCGAATAATAATGATTTACATCAACAATTGATTCAAAGTTTTCAATCTTATCAACGTCCTCGTTCCACACCATCATGTTGTCAGGTACATCAGGGAAATTGACATAACCACCGTCTTGTCTGACCTTGTAAATCTTCTTACCTGCATATTTCTTTTTTACGGCAAATACTCGGTTTACATTGTTCAGCTGGTTACCGTCTTCATCAAATACACCTTTGTAAGTATGCCCAGCTTTCAAAATATACTGGAACAATATAGGTTCGTTCATGTGCTCGATGATGGTATCGATAACATCCTTACCGTAAACAATCTTGTCCACGAGTGCGATCTGTACGATTCTAGCATCGTTATTCTTAAAGAACGAATGAACACCCTTGTCCGGATTGAAGTGATATTTTCTTGTATCTCCACCCTTGACCTTTAATTCGCCATTATGTATAGCTATGTAATTGTTAACATCCTTCTGCCACCATTCATCAAACTCATCCAGTTCAAGGGTTAGATGCCAGTCCTTTTCCCAGTCGTGCCATATCTCTTCATAGTCCAGTTCTGATATAGCTCTGAGCTTCGGATAAGGGTCGTAGAATGCCACACCATCGGTATTGATATTGATCAATGTGTATTTTGCATCGTCCAAACGTCTACATAAATCAAATAAAGCCATCTGACCGTATATACACACGGTAGCTGAAGCCAGTGGGTTGAATAATAATGAATACTGGCTTTTCAGATTTCCATATACGGAATTGAGCACCAGTTTCAAAGCATTGGATTTCAGTTTGTCCACATGCTTCACCTGTAGTCGTTCCTGTCTGATTTCATCGTACTTTTTCGTAGCGTTGCCAAGTGCGTTTAGGTAAATAATGATTGATGGGTACATACTGGCAACATCCAGTAGTTTTACGTCCTTGAATCTATGTCTATATGAGTGCTCACCATGTAGACCACCGAACCCAAAAGTGAAATTGCAGTCAAACATTTCCACTTTTTCGTTTGCATCTCGCATGGTCGGATCGTGTTCACATAATGCCCACATGTTCCAAACACTTCTAGGAATACCTTCTATCTTTTCCCACTTGTCCTCTGGAATACCTAACTTTGTCCATCGTGGTAACGGTGAATCAAGTAGTATATTCGCTGATATGGTCGTTGTATTCCACCTCTGAGCTTTGTCATTATTGACCATAGTCAAGAGCTCGTTTTTCGTATCAAAATAAGAATGCTTTCGCAGCTTGTAAATCTCTATTGTAGTCTGAACATCGTAGCAACAGTATTTGTATACCTCTTCTTTTTCCTCATCTGTCAGAGGTCTGTCAATGTCGAAAGGAACACTGGACTCTATGATTGACTTGCCCATGTTTCCCTCTATCTTTTTTAACGATGGCTTAGATACGTCAATCTCCTGCATCATATCAATACTTTCAATCTCCGATGCCAGGTGAATGTCACTTAATTTGTCGCCACCAATCAATCTGTCGTTGTACATCTTCAATGATTTTGGTGGTAAACCTCGAATCATGAGAGTTAGCATTTTATCATCGTAAAAGTAATTGTTGTATCCGGCTAGAATCTTGTCTTTGATGACTGAGGGAACGTCTTCGAATCCGTTCCCATCATCAAATTTTTTATTATCTACTGACCAAAAGTGTGCTACTACTTCGTTATCGATATTCTTAAAGACCACCAGTGAGTCATAGCTGAAACATTCGATATCATAGAAGAGTAACTCTTTCATAAGTTACTCCTACTTTTTAGGGAATTGCTTCATTTCTGCGTACACATACTTGCCCATTGCTTTTTTAACTTCGACAATACAGGAATGTCCAATGATCTTGTCAGCCTCTTCAACCGGAACTCCAAATTTTTCTTTGAATTTCTGACACTGTTTTTCTTTTTTAATCGGATCTACATAGAATTTCTTATCAAACTCCATATATTTGGCATATGACATTTTTGACTCGTAGGTTTCGCCTTCATATTCAAACTGGATATGAATAGCAGTATCATCAATGATTACATCTGTAATTTCGGACTGGATAATCTGACCGACCATATCCTCACTGAATTTAGCAATCTGTTTTACTTCAAACAATGAGTTAAAGTTGTCGTAAGCATAGACATCGTGAGTAGTATGCAATGCTTTGGTTAAATCCTTGAATTTCAGATTAAAGATTTCTTTACACCATTCTTCGACCTTCTGGGCTTTGTCATCATCGTCAACATATGATCCGTTCTTGTATGCCTGTTTGTTAAAGTTAACAGTACGAATTTCACCATGATCTCTATCAAGATAAGTTAATACAGCCTTCTGCCCCTGATTCTCATATTCAACAGCTACTAGTTCTAAATCTTTTAATAATTCCATATTGTTCTATTCTCCTTTTCTAAACTGATACTTAACTTCATTTTCTTTCAATAACATTTCAACCAATTTGATATTCTTCTTTCCAGTAATCACAAAGATACCGACCTCTTCCTTGTCCGGATTGACTTGTACGTCCTTGACCTGTTCTTTGATCGCCTTATTTCTCTGAACTGTCTGAATACTTTGATTAAGGTCCAGTGTTTTGCAGTATTCGACCAAATAGTCGTTATGGTCATCCATATTAAATAATGTTTGGAATCCGTCCTCTTTTTCTTTCAGCCATTCAGCCATGTCGGTCTCACAAGCCTTGATACTAGTGCTTTTGTTCAGATGGTATGGCTGTATCCATCTGTCAAATAAGTCAGGTACTGCATCATGGATAATCATCCAGTCAGCTTTGTTTTCAAAGAGTTCACGCAGCTTTTCCTTCTTTGCCTGTCTTTCCTTTTCTTCAAGGTCATTAACTTTTGCTCTGACTTCCCGATCGGCATCGTCAATGATAGATACAACTTCTTTAATCTTGACTTCAAAGTCGGTATAAGGTTCCAGCATCATCTTTTTGATTTCTTTGCGTTTGGTCTCTAACTTTCCGATAACCTTACGAGCTTCAGCAATAACCTTTTTGGCTTCTTTTACATTGTCCTCGGTTACTTCCATGCCGAAAATGTATTCGGCAATTGCAGTAGCCTGTTCTTTATACGCTTCATATGCATTGAATAATACAAAGCCATGTTCTGCGTATACCGGTTCAATACCTTCATTTGATTCGTAGTAATTTAATTCATATTTTTGTTCTTGATTTTCCATAACTTTTACCTAAATCTTTTACTTTGATGTAATTCAATTAACTTTCCATTTTCTTTTCTGTTCATGTAGTAGAATGCTTTACACTTTTGTACAGATAAGTGTCTTTGTGCAGATAGAACAGGATCATATCCTTTTTTCTTGTAGTTCCGTCCGATTAACTTAATCAGGTCTTCATCGTAATTAGCTTCACAAAATACGTAGTCATATTTCATGGATTCATAAGGGAAAACTACGTTTGTATCTGTAGCGTAGAAAATATTCATGCCCTGGTATTCTATTGAGAAAAAAGAAACAGGAACATCGTGAACACCTTCCTGTGAATGTATCACGGTTCCGTCTCTCAATTTGATAGGTTTTGAACCCAGTATCGTATCCACTGGATACTGGTATGCCACATCGTAGTTAGCCATTACTTTGATTTGTGGATTAAGGACTCTTATCTGTTTGAATGTTGCTGGCTTTAGATGGTCACCATGAGAATGTGTAATTAGTAAGGTATCGACCTTTGGCAGTTCGTTCTTCAGTTTTGCGTAGGTAATACCACAGTCAATCATGATGTGACCGATTCTTACACAGTTCCCGGTTGAACCAGTAGCCAGTATTTTGTAGTTCAGTTCCTCCAATCAATCACCCTCTTCCAAGTGCTTTGCCAAACAGTCCGAACAAATCCATGTGTATGGATATTCGGTTTCGTAGACATCTACACCTTCAGCTCCACACTCTTCACAGGTGGAATTATGCTTCTTCAATTTCTTCACCTTCCTTTTCTTTCTCCTTCCACTCTTGATATTTATCTTTTGCAAATTTAACCAGCATCGGACTAGTAATACCTAATTCATACAGCTTGTCCATACTGTCATAGTTGAATGGTAATTGATGGTCAGCCAGTACACCGTCCTGTTCGTACTCGGTTAGATCGTCGTTCATTTCTAAATAGTTGAACCATCCGGACATATATTCCTGTCCAATGATGTACTGTTGAAGTTCATCAATGAATTCTTTGAGATAATGGATTTCATCGATTAAATCCTTTTTATCCTCTTCCAGTCCTTTTGCATGTCTGCTTGCATAGGTTAAGCGCTGTTTGAGGTTGTAGATATTCTCGACCATCGTGTCATATTGCGCTTTGCGAATCTCTATGGTCATATCTTCATCATCCTCATCGCCAAAGTCGCACCAGTCAGATGCGTCTAATTGTGCATCATAGTAGCCTCGTAGCTTTTCAATTGCATCGGTATCTACCCATTGCCCGTTAATGTTTTGCATTTATATTTGCTCCTTTCTTTGCTATAATTTAATTGGCTTATTTCCCAAGCCCTTTTCTGTACGAGTGTCATTGTTCTGCGAAACGTGACACTCTTTTTAAGTAATCAGCCAGCCCAAACTTCTTAACAAAGTCAGCAGTGATATATGCTCCCTTGTGAATCTTTCTGACTGCATTTTTTGTCAGCAACTTGCTGGCTGAATTGCTTGTAATCCCGAGCACCTTCGCCACGTCCTTTGTGGTGATATAAGGCTTTGACAGAATGTCGTAACCTTCCTTTTCCGTCATAGCAGATTCTCCGCTAACGCCATTAACATGCATGCAATCGGCACGATGGATAAGAATGCTACATCTTCCAGCGTTACTTTTTCCTTTTTCTTCGCTCTGGATGCCTTTCTGTCATGGTTTTTATTAACCGTTGCAAATAGTTCAGTGTTCATGATTTCTCCTTTCTATTTCCTTAATCACTTCATCAATCAGCTTGTCTTTTTCGGATTCCATCTCTTTGTCTAAGATGTAGCTCGCAGCGCCAGCAACTATCACAGCAAAGGCAATGATAAGCGCACAGAAGATAATTACATCAATCATTTCTGTTTGCCCTCTTGTTTGGACCATAGCATTTCAACGGCATCCGTTTTGCGCATCTCTTCCATGTAAGGATTGCCATCCTCATCTTCATGCAAGATGAATGTTCTTAACGGCAACCATCGAGGTTTCAATCCCATCTCCTGCATATACTTTGGTGGTACATTGTAGACTTCCAGCGCATATACATCCGTATTTTCCAGTTGGGTAATTCGCAGACCGTATTCTGAGATAGTCTGTTTAACGCTCCAGTTAGTATGCTCTTCAAAGTACTCTTTCCATGCTTTTTTGCTTAGTTTCTTCATTCAATCTCCTTTCCTTGTCCATACCCTCCAATCTGTACCCCACACGAGGTGAATTACTGTAAGAAAGGAGGTCTCATTATATGACTTTCACATATACCGGTTATTGTGCAATCTCTGGGCGCTTGTTTTACGTGCGAGATACAGGTTGCAGAGTATGGACACCGTGGTAATAACCCACTTAATGATTAAAAAAATAATCAATCTTTATCAATCTTAATGTCAGTTAGACTGATGCCAGAATAGTCGGCGATCCGTTTCGCCTCTTCCAGTGTCAAGTTATACGGTTCAGCTTCTCTTCTTTGATAAGTCGATAGCGGCATTTTGATAGCTTTCGCAAATTCTGCCTGACTCATTCGAAGGTTTGCTCGTATAGCTTGAAGGCTTAACTGTTCCATTTACTCACCTCACTTTCGAGTGGGTTATTACCCCTCTGTCACTATATTACCATAACAAAAGCGTGGTATCAACCCACTTTTTACATATTTTACGTTTTTTTTAAATCATTATAAGCCACTTTTAAGTGAATTAATAACCCGCTTATGATATATTATGATTGAAAGGAGAAACGTTTATGAAAAACCCAGAGTTCGACAAAAAGGTAGGTGAATGGTTTAAGGGGTATAGAATGGAGCACGATCTGACACAGGAACAGATGGGCGCTTGCGTTGGAAAAACGAAAGAATGGTACAGAGAAATTGAAAGGGGTCGCAGTTCTCTGTTATTCGCAGATGCCACAAAGCTTTGCGACGCGTTAGGAATCGACTTGAATAAGATGGTCAAGGAATTAGACTCAAGTGAACAATAAAAAAAAAAGACGGTGCCTCGCCAAAGTCCACCGTCAAAAAGTAAATAGCTACTACGCTTTTTACTATGCAAATTTTAACACAGAAAGGAGATGAACGAAATGGCAATATCAACAAGAAAGAAAGATATTAAAGTTAAACTGAAAAATGGAAAAGAACGAACCAAAACCATCACTCAATATCGCTATAAAGTATGGTATACGGATGAGTCCGGTAATCGTAAACAGAAAAGTTCAAAATGGTTCGATACAAAGGAAGAATGTGAAAAAGAAGAATATGAGTTCAAAAATCAGAACACACATACGACAAGGGTAAACCTCGGACTAGTCGGACATAAATGCATCGAAGACAAGAAGGACCGTATCACTCTGACAAGCTACAAAGAACAGATGATGATATTTGATACATGGTTCAAATCATTGCATAACATACCAATCGACAAGGTCAAACCACATCAGATTAAGGCTTGTTTAGTGCCGTACAGTCATCTTTCAACAAACCGAAAGAATAAGGGTTACGATATTCTGAATACCATTTTCAAATACGCAATGATCTATTACGGACTGGAAAGCAATCCTATAGACCGTATAGAGCGATTTAAAAAGACAGATGAAGAACGATTGAGACGGATGAATATATGGACCATTGACCAGTTCCAGGTGTTCTATGAAGCTTTACCTGATATACTTAAGTATAAGGCGCTCTTTCGCTTTCTGTTCTTCACAGGACTAAGACGGAATGAAGCACTAAGTTTAACCTGGAACGACTTTGACGGTTCAAGCGTTCATGTTTGGAGACAGTGGCAAGATGAGAAATGGTCAGTATTAAAGACCAAGAACTCTGAGAGAACTGTATCACTGGACAGCGTTACGATCGGACTGTTGTATCAGCTCAAAGAGGAACAGGAACAGGATGAATATTTTTCGCTGGATTGGTTCATCTTTAACGGTCCTAAACAGATAAGCACATCAATGATTGACGTTGTAAAGAATAAGACTATCGAACAGACAGGCCTGCCGTATATCAGAGTACATGATTTCCGGCATTCCCACGCTTCTTATTTAATCAGCAATGGAGCGAATATGTATGCAGTCAGCCGTAGACTTGGACATTCATCCATACAAATGACAATCGACCGATACACGCACTTTATCCCTCAAGAAAAAGACCCTCTTGTTGCGCTTATGGAATGCCACAATCATGCCACATTTTCTGAAAAAAGTTCAGAAAATGCGACCATTTACGCCAACAATAACGCTATAAATAAAGCTAAATACCATTAAGCCCAACGTATTACACGAGTCCAATCGTCGGCACTTGTATATGAAAAGTCCTTTATATAAGGGCTTTTTTATTTTAGAATGCCACAATTGTGCCACAAAATCGGACATAAAAAAATCAGGAGAGCCAAACGGCTCCCCTTCCATGTGATATTCAATTGTAAGATAGGCAGGTTTCGTAAGATATTGAAAAGCATCACATGGATATTAATCTATCTATAGATGGATGCGTACAATCCCATCTAATAGACTACTCTAACCAAATTTTAATTGCTTCAATCGCTTTTTTCAATCCGACCGTTCCTGTAGCGTATCCAGCAGGCACCTTGCCAGTCCATCCGATCGTGGCAATGTGCGCTTGATAATACAGCTTCTTGCCCGTCTTGTTCTCGATTTCGTCAAGTTCAATCGCCTCGATGCGTAGACGCTTGCCAGTCGTACCGATTACAGTATCCTTTGTGATATTATCAATCGTTACCCATCCGATGTTAGCAATGTGAACTTTCGCTTTCAGCTTGAGTTTCAAATCGCCAGTATCAATCCTCAGAGCTTCCAACTGTTTAGCCTTACCAACACTTCCAGAGATCTGACCGTCTCTAACCCATTCTCTCCAGCCGATATCCTGTGTATGGGCTTGGTATTTAAGCCCCATGTTGTTCACAGGTTGAACATTACCATCGTACTGCGTTTCTTTTTTTGCTTTCGGTCTGAAAACTGTTGGATATGAATCTGTTAATGGTAGCCACACCTCGCAGACCGCTCCGCCCTGTCCCTGATTTTGACCGAGAACTAATACCTGTCCGCCTTGATTCGTACTCGCACAAATACCGATGTGGCTGAGTGGTGTCTGACCTCTTGGCTGGAATACGATAACGTCCCCTGGTTTACATAAATCGAATTTGATCTCGTCAAAGTATTTAAGCATTCCATTAGATGCTCGATTGTTCCAGATGTCCATGACGTATCCCGTTGATGTGCAATTCGCAAACGGTACGCCTAAGTGCTGACAGTATTTAGCGTATTCGTCCCAACACTGCGGACCATAGTATCCGTCTACATCGATATAACGTCCCAAAGTTCCTGTTCTGAATTCTTGGAATCCCATACTTACAAGTCCTCGACTTTCTTTTCGACTGATTGCAATCTGAGCTCGTGTTCAATCTGCTTTTTCGCTAATTCATCAATCTTGGATTCCATCGCCTTAATATCTAACCGAGTCTCTCTTGTGGTCTGACAAACCTCATCAAGTTTTAGGTTCGCTTTGATAATGCCAGAAGTTTCTTCCTTGTTGCTCTTTTTAGAATTCGAGATAATGTTATAAGCAACTCCAACCGCTGCGATAACGCTGAAAATCAAGGCAAGGCTGACGGATGTGTTTCCGTCAACCATTACTGGGCCCTCTTTGCTTTCAACTCATGCATCAGCTTATCAGCCTGGATAGCTTCTTGTGTAAAGCTATTATTCTTCCACCATGACCATACGGTAGTTACGATGGTAAAAATTAAAGACACAATCTGATAGACTGTGTCCTCTTGTACTGGAATCTGTTGTCTACCGAAAATAGCAAAGATTTGGTTGATTAGTGCGATAGCAAGAATAATTGTTCTTGTAATGGTCTTGCTGTCAATTTTGTATTTTTCCATATTTATTCCTCCAACCTTTTACAATTTGCTTGCTTTAAATACGATATTTTGCACAGCAGAATCATTAGTGACCGCTTTGATTTCAAAATTTGGCGCTGAATTTAATGCGTAAGTGCTTAAATGTATGGTCATTGGTTTGTCAGATGTAAATACGCTGTTATCATGCGATATAAATCTTCCAAGCTTTACAGAAATACTTCCGACAAATGTTATATCTAACCACATGCCAATCAACGGATAGGCATTTCCATGGGCATATGAAATCGTACCATTCTGCGCCAGTGTAACTTGTGCATCGGATTCGATTCCATCCGATACCGTATATTCGCTGAATCCTGCATCTGCTGATAAATTTAATAAATTACCGCTGTTTGTAGAGTTGAGTGCATACTGTGACGCACCACAATCAAATCCCACTTTGAATAGTTCGTGAGCTTGTGGTTCGGTCATGTATGCGAACGCCATCAATGCTCCTTTTGCATGCACTTCTTCAACAATATCTTTCCATTCAGATAATGTGAAATTGTCGTAATGAGTTACACCGATTATGCACGGCAATCCTAAATTATCAACGGCATTCAATATCGCTTCTTTTGTCGTTAAATTTGAAAAATTCGCTGAATAGCAATTTGTCAACGCTCTTCCTGCATTGCTCATGCCATACATGATGTAGTTATCTTTTCCCATAATTCCATTAGCAATTTCAATTTGGTCAATTGATTTGTAATTGATTAGTGGAATCATATTGTTTTCACGACATGCAATAAGAAACTCCTCAAGTGTAGGCGGAACAGTTCTCGTTTTGGCATACTTTGCCTTGTACCGAACATTGGTTCTTACCCAATCCATTGATACGCTAGCTATATCTGTGTTCTGAATATCCGCTTCTGTATAGGCACTTCCAACCGCACAAGTAAATTCTTGACCGAATTTATTCGATACACCATGTGTTGCCAAAGATGTGCCATCTGTCAAGATATGTGTATTAACTTCGATTACATCAAATCCTAATCTCTTACAAACTTCAATATCGTACAAAGACTGGGATGGAACATAGGTATTCTCTGCCGTATCTCCAACCGTATTTATAAACAAATGCCCATAATACGGTTTAAATCGGAATGGATTCCCAATTACAGATGACGATTCATAATGACTAAACGCATCAACTTTGGAATTTAGCTCGGAAATCTCTGACTCGTTGATTGCCATGCGTTCCGATAATGTTAGCGTTTCGTTTGAAAACCCTTTTATAAAGAATTCTGCGCTTTCCGCTTCTTCGGCAGTATGAGCATAATAGCTTAATGCTCTTATTACCACTTTCGGATAATCTGCGACATTAAAATTTGCGTTTCTTGCAGATTCAACTAAATCAAATACAATGCTTCCCGTTCCTGATGGAATAGGTAATCTGACAGCTTTGAATGATGATGATAAATCACTTTTGTAATATCTCATCAATAACGCTAAATCGGAAGCTTCTGCATATGAATTAATGTAATCAAGCGTTATATATGCTTTGTCCTGTATTTGATAACACAAACCATCAATTACAGCCCCTGAATAAAATACGCTATACGGTAGTTCGTTGTTGCCGACATCTCCAACGGTGTTTTGTTTGAGCATTATATCCAAAACACCATTCTCATATTTGAACTTTCTCGTGCCACTTGCGTTTGCATAATTTGCTTCTAAAAATTTAGGTGGAATTGTGTACGATGGTTCAATTCCAAGTTCCTGTTCAGCTTCATCTACTCTACTTTCAAGCTCCGTATAATCACTCGGAATGCTAGCTTTAACAGCTTCACCTGTGGCTTCGATTTCGGATTGAGCCTGTTCTTTCTGCTCGTTCATGAATTCGATAATTCCATTCGTAAAATTCGGATCAATCGGATATTCAGAGCTTTCACCTTGAATAGTATTTGATTTGTCTACAATCAATCTGAATCGTTTGGACAATTGAATCTTTTCACCGTCATTAAGCACGCCATAAATCTGACAGGTGTAGGTAGTATTGTATATCGTCATCGGCTGACCAACGATGAAAGTATTACTTGTCAAAGGAATCGCTTCATTCGAATAGTCATCGGACTCGATACTTAAGTAGATCGTACCGACAAAGTCCTCTAATCCTAAGAAATATATCGATTGTACCTCATGCTCAAACTGTTGAATACCTGTTACGGTACTCAAATCTCGAACGTGTATTTGTCTAGTTTCCATTATGCTACCCTCACAAATTTATACATTTCTCGGTTATACGAAATTACGTATCTAACATCTTGATTTACTGAGGTTGTACCACTGAAGTATGCGAAGTAGGTCGTGTTCGACTGGTCATAGAATGTACTCAAGACTGCGTGGTTAGAAATTCCCCAGTAGTTAGCTGAGCAATCAACAAATACATTCATATCCGTAATGTCTGCCGTATCGATTCCGAATTCATCATGAAGCATAGTCTGCACTTGTGCGAGTGTGAACAGTTCTGCATACATACGGCTTGTAGGTGTTACTACTTTTCTACCGACAAGCGTACAGGTATCTACAGAACTGATTTGCGTCCAAGTACCTCCGAAGTATGTCGCCGGATTGGTCGAACTGTTCGACTGATAAATCGAACCGACAGGATACACGTCCAATGGTCGAGTAACTACTACCCACTCTCCCCAAGTGCCGTTGTATTGGCGCATGTATAAAGCGCTGTTTGTGCTCTTTGACGTTGCGAATTGCACCACAGAATTCTGGTTGACAAGATGCGCCCATACCTGCCAAGTCGATACATTATTGACAGGTTTATTCTGGGTCGACATATTAGTGTAATATTCGACATTTGGATAGGTTGCGCTGTTACAGTCGGATACATAAGTAGCGTCTGCAGTTGGTTGCGTTATGCCGATTTGAGGCTGTGATAAAAGATTTCCGTTTTTTGATTTTAAAGCCATCATCACACCTCCTTAGTCATGATAGACTGCATTATCCGCCAGTCCTTCAAGTGTTGATACTTTACCCTCAGCCGTAGTCATTCGAGTAGTCAATCCACTGACATCTGTATTCAGATTACCAATAGAAGTCGTATGATTTCCGACTGTAGTCTCAAGCGAATCGATATCGCCTTGAGCAGTTGACAGACCGCTTTCCATAGCAGTCAATCTATTTCCGATCGTGGTCATGTCCTGACCATCGAATTGCGCCCAAATGTTCTGTAAATCAGAAAGCAAGCTTGTCAATTGCGATGGAGTAATCGTGCCATATGCACTGATATAGCTTTCCATCTGTGTGTTATTTGTCTCAGCTCTTTCATTCTCGGAAACCATATCCTGATAAGCTCTTTCATACGTATCTCCATCCTTTGATGGATTCTCACGAACGTCAATCTTGAACGGGAATGTATGTACTGCTGTATCAGAATTCGCATTGAAGAATTGAATGACCGCGTTAAACAGTCCAAACTGTCTAGTTAAATTTAAAGGCAAGATAAAGCTGACTAAATGGTCGTCAATCGTGCACGTTACCGGTGCGACTCGACCAGTTGATACAGTGAACTTTGCAGTGACGGTATCGAAGTCAGAAATATCTTCCTCAACAAAAAATCCACACTCTCGAGCACTGTCATACTGGACAGCATTGATGATGGGAGTTGTGGATTGCGAAGATAAAGAAATATCAATAATTTGCATGTGTATTTACCTCCATGCTCGGATAACTAATCCGTTCTTAAGTTCTAAATTGAATCCTTGTGGGCCTCGCCATTCCTGCCAGTTAAGCCCAAAAGATGACATGATCCTTGTATCGTTTACATATACCGCCTTCTCTGGAACAATGGCATTGGTCATGGCGTAGGCTTGACCACCCGGGCATATACAGGCAGGATACAAGCCTTGTCCCTGTCCTTCACCAAAATCGATGTGACAGTGATTGACCCCTCCAGCCATGTTATTGCCGGTATAAGTCATGAGCTGACCTTGCTGGACTGTCGTACCCACTGCGTGGACCTGTGTGTCATGGTGGACGGTTGTCCAGGATAAATATTTAAGTCCTGAAGGAGTCCATACAGGATTAACAGTATGCCACTGTAAAGCGAGATTTGTCGCTGCGACTAATATGCAGGTAGCAGGGGCGTATACAGGTGTGGTTACTGGTGACGGTCCACTTGTAAGGTCAAGCGAGTACGAGCAACAGTGAGTCCATGCGTTAGGACCCCACCCTTGCCAAACGTACATCATGGTCATGGGAAAGAGTGCGACCTCATGACCATCGGAAGCTCTGAGCGTCTGACCGGCTCTCATGCGTCACCGCCTCCCATGCGGTAAATTAAAAGAGCATCCCCAAACGGAAAATCTGAAGGATACTCTTTCAAATGTTCGACAAGCCTTTCGAGCTTGTCTTTTTCTTTTTCAATGCCGGGCCAATCCATCAGACTGATGACTCGGGACTCGTACTGTATGGCTTGGTCGCACGTTAATGAGGTTATAAAATGTGGATTTACATCAGTAAATGCCTTTGTGTGCTCCATGAGCTGATTAAATTTACTCTGTTCCATATCATGCATCCCTCTGTCCAGTCACAGAATAGACCAAGCCATTTTGAACTTTGAATCCTGTGACATTAGAAAAAGTTCCGGTTAACCCGGTCTTTCCGTTTATAACTAAATCAGCTGTATTGATAAATACGGCATCAGCATTGTTGATTTGTACCTGGTTATCAATTACTCCGATACCAGTACCACCGTTGCTAGACTGTATCAATGCCGTACTTGATTGACCTTTTGTGATACTCATCAAAGGACCATTCTGGCCGTTTGAAGTAGCAAGTACAATAGATTCTGTTCCATTGTTATTTTTTGCGAATCCCACAAAAGGCATGGGATCGGTATTCTTGTCGTGACCCAAAGTAATCCTTGAATAATTTGCAAAGGTCGATGTATCGATATTGCCATCATAGTCAAGGTATAGCCATCGTCCGACCTTGGCATCCTTGTTCGTAGTGATATTGCCTTTGAATAGACCATCGCCCATCACAAGCTCGCCCGTGTTCATGTTCAAGAAGAAGTTACCGGACCTATCTGCAAGTACACCGGTAATGATATAGTCAGCATTGATGGCTTCAAAGTTGATTGCCGTACCCCATTGCCATTCATTGTTGATTCGCTTCTGCGCTATCTGAATTCCTTGAGTACCAATACAGAGCGCTCCGAACGTTTCCGAATCTTCATCTGTGTCCTCGAACAGGATCGCACGCACTTCCGTACGTTTTGCGTTCGATTTCTGTGCGACCATCTGCGTATCCATCAGATTGATAACGCCTTTGATAGTCTCAGCCATGACAGACCCTGTACTGGTATCAACTACTTTTTCAAGTGTTCGAGATAAATCGCTCTGTTTTTCGAAATATGTCGGACTGAATTGTCCGATTTCAAGGTTGGTATACATCTGCGCCAGACAGTCGTATTCAATCGAAATCACTCTTGCCGTATGGTCGATGTTCAATCCTTTATGATGGACTCTGACCGTATCGCCAAGGTTTAAACTGACCAAATGAGCGAAATCCTTATACTTTTTCGTCTGAGCTAAATCAATGATAGAGCATTGATAATTGATAACTGGACGGTCGCATTCGGTATCGTTAAAGTATGCCTCAGCACGTTCAGAAAGTGCCGTATTCAGCTCTTCCTGTGTCTGACAGATTAATATACTCTCGTCCTCATAATCGCCGTCTTGTGCGTCTTCTGCGAGCTTTATGTCATTAAATTCAATGACGGACTCGTGTATATCTGCATAGTTCCAAATATACTCCGAATTGATGTATCCATTATTGGTCATGTATCGACCGTTGTATGCCTTTGGGATTATCCGAGTAATCAGACTGGATGAATCGATGGTTTCAGATATCTCTGACAGATTGAATCCCATCTCGATGCGCATGCCGTTATCTTCACCGATTCGGTTATTGATAACCACCTTATAGTTATCAAATGCAATCTCGCCGCCCCATCGATTGACAAACGATTGATCAATGTCACCATTGATGCATTCAATGATATTGTGCATTTCCCAGTATGCCGTTGATGTATCGGATATATCGGATTCCCCTGTGAAGTCCGTACCTTGTAGCAAGGTATTGAGTGCCTGTTGTCCTGTGGCATTTGTCGGTCGCCTGTCTCGAACGATGATATTCGCTAAGTCCATAGCTAATGGATACGCTACAAAGGTACATCCATAGTCAGCCTTTTCAATATGACTGATACGGAACAATTGCAGACCGTTCGGCGTAGGTGCTTTGATGACGGATTGGTCATTGATCAATACTTTGCTTTCCTCTGGCACACTTCCCTCTACAGACCATACCCCATTGATGGATTCTCGCAGCGTTAATTCGATACATTCCAGCGGATAGCCGTTTGAACTGAATGTTCTTTCATTCCACTGGTAAATCTCAATCATAAGCTCCTCCAGTTCGGTACGACTTTCAGATTACCGCTTGAAAAGCTGATGGTATTCTTGCCTTCCAGTAGATACAAATCCGTGAAATCGCCTTCCGATGAAAGCTTGTTCTTATTTGCATCGTATACCAGTCTGAGGTCTGTATCGATATAACAGGTACGGTTCTGTGCCCATACGGTAAAAGCCTTACCATTAACGGTCAATACAGTCTTGTTCGTTCCTGTGATGATATATGTCGGATGACTGATATTGTAGATGTTATATTGTACATCTTTGACATTCAAAGGATGAGCGCCTTTGTCGTAATACTCGTATGGTTCAAGTAGGAACGTCACTGTGAAGTTACCGGTTTCCTGTACTTCCCTTTCAGATGCTGACAACGTGGTATTGAGTATCTTTCGATAGATTCCAGGGTCATCCGAATATCTGAGCTTGTCGTGGTCTTTCAAAAGCCATCTTTTGACTGCTCGCCAATGCTCATGCCACTGGTTATGATTCTCTTCGACAAAATTGCAATCGAATGATTTTTCGACTGTCTCAAAGGTGTCAAATTGAGTAACAAAGGCACCGTCTGTATAGTTAGACGATGCCGTTTGTACTTTACGGGTCGGAGCAGATTCGCCAGTACGCTTGTCAACGATGATACCCTTACGGTCGCATCGTTCGTTATCTAAACTAAACCAGTACATAGTCCTCACGCTCCTTTAAAAGCATTTCTGCTATTAATCTTTTTCGTAATTCTATTTTCGACAGAATTCGCTACCTGTCTGCCATCCAGTACGGCTTGCATGGATACGTCCATGGCGATCGTATTCGATGCCGTTAATGTCCGAGTGACTTCTGAGTTCATCATCGGTGCGCTCATTTCACTGGCGAGCTCTTTCATAGCAGAAAGTAGCTTGCCTTTCTGGCTTTCGACTCCATTTGTGAGTAAATCCATCATGTCAGGCATCCATGTATCTGCATCCGATAACGGTCCTTTTTCAGGTACCGAGAATCCGAGGAAATCGGCGATCCCCTTGCCGATATCCTTTATTGAATTCCAAAGTTTTCCGACCTTTTCATTGATTCCATTGATGAAATTATCAATCATATCCTTGCCCCAAGTTAGTGCCTTGTTTGGTAATTGCGTAAAGAATCCAATCACATCATTAACAAGATTGTTGATGAAATTACGGAATCCATCACAGTTGTCGTAGAGTAGTTTGAACGCTCCGACAAAAGGATTGACGATTAATAATAGCAAGCCTTGCCAATTGTTCGAGATAAAACTGATTACACTGTTGAATACATTCGGTAGTGTTACCGTAAAGAAGTTCACGATCCAGTCCATAGAAGTCTTAAAGAAGTCAACTACAGCTTGAACGATAGCGTTCACTCCATCTCTAAACCATTCACATTTGGTATATAAGAGTACTAACGCGCCTATAACAAGCATGATAATACCCGCAGGTCCTAACATACTTAAATCTATGAATCCCTTTAGCATTTCAGCAGTCTTCATGATTGCGGATATTCCGGTCGCAACTTTTCCGAATGCCACCAGTGCAGGTCCAATTGCAGCGATTACGGCAAGTATTGTGAGAATGGTCTGCTTCTGACCGTCTGATAATCCGCTGAACCATTCTGTTACCGACTTGATGATGGTTACCAGTTCTTGAAGAATCGGAGCTAATGCCTCCATGATTTCATTTCCAAGTTCGGCACCTGCCATCTTCAAGTTCTGCATGACAAGCGTTAACTGGTCGCCACCGTCCTGCATATTGAGGAACGTTTCAGACACAGAACCATCGGCTTCGACTGCCATGTCTGCTAAGTCTTGGAATGATAGACTGCCGTTTTTGATGGCATTGTAGACTTGATCGCCGTTACGTCCAAATAGTTCATAACTCTTTGTCAGACCGTCCACACCATCGGCGCCATTAAGGATAGAATCCTCAAGCTCCATAAGAGCTGTATTCATGTCCTTGCCATCAGCAGTGGCACTCTTGAGCGCTTTTCTCAAGCCGGTCATAACGGTACTGATATCAGCGCCAGAGATTTCCATCTGACCCATCAAAGCGATACTTTGGTCAATGGATAAGCCCATCTCTTGGAAAGCCGTAGCGTTTTGGATTAAGCCACTCGATAGCTGGTCAACACTTACACCGGTAGCTTGACCGACTGCATTCATCACGTCTAATACGTGACTGGCTTGATCGGCACTTAACCCAAAGGCTGACAATGATTTCTGTGTTTGGTCAATTGCAGTCGATACGTCCGTATTGTTCAGTTTTGCGAATTTAACAAACTGTTCGGATACCTGATTAAGCTCATCGCCTGTTAAATGAAATCTAGTATTAACTTCACCGACTGCACTGGCAATCGTATCAAAGTCGGACGGTACCCTTGAAGCAATGTCTTTTGTGACATCTTCCAAATCAGTCAATGCTTCACCGCTTGCGCCTGTCTTTTGGATCAAGATATCCAGTGCGCCATCTACTTCATTGAATGCGACAACCGATGCAGTACCGACTGCGACTATCGGTGCAGTTACGTTCTTGGTTAGAGATGTGCCGAGTTCAACAGATTTGTTTCCGACTTTTTCAAGCTCCTTCGCTGCAGCTTGTACCGATGCAGGAAGGCTCGACATTTGTTTCTGTAGACTCTTGGTATGCGTCTCGGTTTTCTGAATTTCCTGTTGTAAAGCTATATACTCGGATGATGTCTCGGATACACCAGCATCCTTGAGTTGCTGTTGCGCTTTTTTCAAGGTTTCAAGCTTGTCTTTGTTTTCCTCGACTGCTTTTCCGAGTAGCTCCTGTTTTTGTCGCAATAAATCCGTATTGGTAGGGTCGAACTTGAGCATCTGATTGACAGATTTAAGGTCAGACTCTACCGATCGGATGGATTTTTCTGTATCTTTGAGGGCACTTTGAAGCTTGACGGTATTACCATCAATCTCAACAGTCAAACCTCGAATATTTTTGTTTGCCATATTACCCTCCTAATATTGTTCGGATGGATTCCCCCGGTCTTGCCTTTCGTGACTGTGTCTGTGTTCGTTTGGTTTCCTTTTCAGCATCATCCATAGCGTTATTGAACGTAATGATCACATCAATGATTTCGCCAATGTCCATATTCATCACATCACCGTATGAGATACCGATTCTCGAACATGCGACCGCCATTGAAAAGATATCGGGATAATCCTCGCCGTCTAAATCGTCTATTTTTTTTTAGGTTGCTTTGTGGTTCGAAACGATTTGTGTAACAGGCCTAAGATATCTGTAGCGCTGTAGTAAATACTCATAGGACTATCGAATTGAGACAACCATTCCTCTAAATCTGGGATATTGTTATCGGCTGATTTTGCCATTGTCCACGTAAGCATTTCGAGAACGTTCGAATCGACAACCTTGTCCTCTAACTTTGCCAATTCTGCAAAGTCGGAGATTAAATTTCTATTAAAAAAACGGGAGTACTTGACTGCAGTACTCCCATCACATTTCAAAGGTATCTGTTTATTTTCTATCTTTACGACTTTAAACATTGACCTCACTCCTTAATTTACGCAGCTTCTTCCGGTAAAGCGTATACGGTTGACCACAATCCAGCAAATCGGCTGTCATCTGCCGTGATATCGTCCATGATGATATCGGTTGTATCGGAGATGGATACGGCAAAGGCAGTGATCGTAACGGTCGCATGATTGATGGTTACTCCGTCCTCGTTTGTAGCATGTTCCACTTGAACGGAACCTGTTACCTGGCATTCAGGCCATACATGAAGTTCATGGTCTGCATCCGTTTCGTTACGGAATCCCAAAGCAAACTTCTTGCGTGCTTTGTTTGTGGTCTTTAACAATCCGCCAGTCTTGGAGCGAACATAGCCACAGTAATCAATCAGGAAATCATCGGTTACTCGTTCCATCTCTAAGGTTACTGTAGCATCTGTGGTCTTAGATACTAAATACCACGTCTTATTGTCCGCATATTCACGGACTTCATTCGAGTTGTCCGAACCGCTGCAGTTAACGGCACCTGGTAAAGCTTCCCATGCTTCATAGGTGTATGTCGAACCGCTGATAGTCAGCCCTGCAGTGTGAACGTTGGACAAGCCGAATGTTACAGTTGGTGTATTTGTAGGCATGTATTACCCTCCTATTTTTTTAACAATTTCGGGAATTAAGTTCTCTTTTGCGTAGGCCTCGCCGTACTTAAAATGAGGTATCGATTTCGTTCGACCCTTGCCGTTCACTTTAGCGTGACCGTTTTCCAGCAAATGAGAAAGACCGGCTTGATCGCCGGCATGTATAACGTATTTGATTGATGTATTGGTTTCGTGTGCTTTCTTGGATTCGATGGCTTTTTTGTACTTGCCCCTGTGTCCGGTTGGAGCATGTGATCGTACCTCTTCGGTTGCTTTCTTTGCGACCGTTGGAACGACTTCTTTCATGGCTTCGGTTACTTGTTCACCATACTCAGCAAGAAGCTTTGACATTTCCTCGCTGAACTTGTCAGCTCTAACCATTCAGCACCTCAGTCTGATAGGTGAACATATGGACCTTTTCCTCGTCAAGCCACTGATTGCTTGTTTGTTGCCATCTGACTTTGTGGTCTGTCAGATAGTCCTCAAAGTTGAGTACGTTTGTCGGAACATCCTGTCGAACGTAGAACTCAATCTGTACCGTTTTGATGGATTTATACACCATTTCATCGGCGAATTCGTTATCGGATGCCGTGAATATCCAGCAGATATATGGTGGTCTTTGGTCCTCATCGAAATGACTAAAAGCGCATGGGATTCCATACGCTTCTAAGATACTTTTAAGCTCGGTTATCGTCATACAATACACCGTCCTTGATTAAGGTTAGATACAGGCTTCTTGGAGCGGTATCCTTAATCTGAATGTGATCAATGCGATAAATCAGCTTTTCACCAGTCTCAAAGTCCAGCAGTTCGACAAGGTCCTTCTGTTTGGCTTTCGTATTGTACGGTACCGAGACAAGTGCTTCGATGGTACTGCCGGCAACTTGAGCGTTGTAAAAACGCTTAATTCCGACCGTTTTATAACCATAAGGCAATTTGTCACGCTCGCCCGTAATTACGCCGTTTGATGCATTTAAAAGCGTTAGACGACCATCTGCGAATGACTCACTCGTCATCCGTTTCGGTTTGAGCATTGTCCACCATTCCTCTGAGTCCGAGTTCAATAAGTTCGGCTCTATAGTTCTTTTGAAAGTCGTCTAATGCGTTACTGATGCCGTACTGTACACGATTGACAAGGAGCTCCTGTGCGAGCATGTCATTCAAGTAGTCCAGTTCTTGACCTGCAATCTTGTCCAGGTAATCCATGCTCTGATACATGAAAGCCTCAAGTCGTTTCGTACCGTCCTCATCCAAATACGATTTACCAATACTTGTTTTAACGATTTCAATTACAGAGGTCATGACGCACCTCTTTCACTACTACTGAACAGCTTTAGTCTTGATTGCTTTCTCGCCTAAGTTAGCAATATTCAGATATACAAAGCAGTTGTTGTCGGAAGGCATACCGTTACCGTACAGATAAGTCTTGTAGTAACGTTTGTGTTCTACAAATTTGTACTGGTCGGAGAACTCGATCGTTCCAGCGGAACCGGAGAAGCCGATGCCCATGAAATAACGCTTTGCTAAACCTAATACAGCCTTGCCGGAAGCTACTGCCGGAGAAGTGATGACTTTTACACCAAACGGCATTTTGTCAACATACACACCGTCAGAAGCTAATACCATTGTTGCAGGAGCAACCTTTGAGAAGTAGTCTGCCGGGTTACAAACCAGAATTACATCAGACACTGGTCTACTCTGACCATTAGGGCCTACTGCCAAAGTTGCCAGCTGAGTGCCGATTGTCTTCGGTGATAATTCAGTCACTGCGACAGCAGTCTTTGCTGTATAGGATACTACACCAGTGTCCTGGTCAACTGTACCTGTGGACAGGTCGGCGATCATACCGATCGGAGAAGTGGAATTTAATCCGTTGATGATTGCGTTCTCTAATCCGTTAGCGATTGCTTCAGCTAAGAAAGAACGGATATAACGGTCTAACCATTCAGCACCTAAGTCAATGATTGCCTTAGACACAGGAATGAATGCAGACAGCATTTTTAAAGTCATATCGACTTCCTGAATGTCCAAGGTAATCTCCTGTGTGATCTGAGCAGTTAGCTCTCCCCATGTGGCAGTCGGGCGACCGGAACGGGAAATTAAATATCTAAGAGCTCCGCCAGTATTCTGGAAATTAATCTCCGCAAGTAACGGATGAGATTCGCGAATATCATCAAATACTGCATTGATAATGGTCTGCGGGAAGCTTACTTCTCCACCGGTTAAAGCCTGTTTAGGGTTACCGGACGCAACGATTGCGCTCCAAGCTTCGTAGAATTTCTTTTCTTCAGAAGTTAACTGTCTAACACCTCTCTGAGCTAAGATTGCAGTGTCGTTGGACTGGCGAGCTTCTGCTAATACATTCTGAGCGATTACGTCAGCCATCTTTTCAAAGGCTGTCTGATAAGCTTCGGTATCTTCTGCACGCATAGCGTTGATCATATCGGTAGATACCTGAGATAAATTTTTCATTTCTAATGGCATACTATTTTCCTCCTGTTGCCTATTTATGAAAAAACCATCCTGTTGAGGATGGAGTTTCATCGATATTTGATTGTTCTGCTGGTCGTTCCAGCTCTTTTACTTTTCGGACTAGCCCGAGAATTACGCTATCCTTGAATGACTGTTTAGCTTCGTTATCGTCAACGATTGCAGTCGCAAATCCGTATTCGAGCGCTTCTTCGGCGGTAATCCATGTTTCTGCATCCATCATTGCCTTGATTTCATCGCGTTCTAAATGACTCGCTTCAACATATGCTTTGATGGATGGCTCTGTTACGATATCGAGTTTGTCGGCTTCCTTGCGTAGTTTTTCGGCATTGCCGTCTGTAACTGTCCATGCGTTATGGATCATGAGCAGACTGGTTGGATGCATGATTCGCTTATCACCTGCCATGAAAATCACACTTGCTGCCGAACATGCGAATCCATCACATACGGTCGTGACTTCGCCTTTGTAGTCTTTCAAGAGCTGATAAATTGCGATGCCTTCCGCACATTCTCCGCCGTAGCTGTTAATGTGCACATTTAACGGCATGCCTCTAAGTGCGCCAAGTTCGGCTGCCATATTGAAAGAAGTTACGTCCGACTCTTCCCATCTAATCGAAGTGATGTCGCCGTAAATGTATAAATCAGCGGTATCATCAACGACAGCTAACTGGTACCATCTATTCATTCGTTCCTCCTTTCTACCTGTTCAAATTGTACGGAATTCACAATGTCCTCAATTTTCGAGTAGTTCTTTGTCATGAAGAACTCGTTAGCCCATGGTTCATCAATCAAATCCATATGGCATAACTCTCGTAAATCGTTGATACATGCAAATCCACTGCTAATCAGCTTATCGATGGATTGCGCTACGTCAATCAGGTCGATGTGCTTCATAGCGTTTGTATTAAAACGGACTCTCGTACCGTTTAACAGGTCTTGTTTACTGTAGTTTTTCCGATTGATTTCATCGGCGATATTTTCAAGCAAAGGGTCGATGCATAAAGTCAGTAATTGGTCGATGGCTTTTGATGTATCCTGTACCTCGCCAGTGATTAAGGATTTCGGGATGCCCATCGCTTGGGCATACGTTTCAAGGGTCGATTGAACCAGCCCTTTTGTATCGTTCACACCGTTCGCACTGGATGGTCCGCCTTTGTAATCTTCCCATTCATAGCCGTCATACAATGGCATGACAGCTTTGTTCGAATTGAAGAAGTTCTTAAATTGAACGTTGAACAGGTTCTGAATCGTATCTTTAAATTTCGGACTGTTCTCAGCGACCGAATGAATGTGAAGGAAGCCCTTTGTTCCGTTCGCTGCCATGTAATTGGAGTATGCAGCGCTTAACAGGGATGCATACAGATTCATGGTGTTATCGAGCAAGCCCTTGAGCTCATCGTTAGGAAGCTCGAAGTAATAAACGTCACTGGCTGACAATCTCGGACCGTAAGCGAATGAACCGATTTGGATATGCTCGAATGTATGAGGTAATAAGCCCATCGAATCGTTGACCGTAAAGCCGTCAGCTACATACAGGTTATTGTTGATCGGAACAACCAAAGCATGGCCATCGTTATACAATCGATAAATCAGCTTACTGAAGAACTGACTGCTGTTCTGATTTGGATTCGGTGATACATTCCACCGATACCATTCATCGGACTTTTCTCGCTTGCCGTTTCGATAAGTAAGCACCTCGCACTTTGTAACTGCGTTCGAAATGAGGTTCACGCACATTGAAAACGCTAATTCGTTTGCGTAAAGGCTGACCGTATCCTCGCCGATCGTAACCTTCACTGGAGTGATTGGCTCACTCATTTTCTTGTTTAAAAAGTCAAATAATCCCATGGTTAATCACTCCTTTAAAAAGTAAAAACAGGGATGTATTCCCTGTTGTCTAATATTTCCATATCGGATAACTCGTATTCGTAGCACATTGAATGAACCAGCGCCATGAAAGGGTCTGTCTTTCGTGACTTCGGCTCAATCTTTCCGAATATGAAGTTTCCGATATCGTTTTCTCCGTCTTTTGCGACTTTGGATTTTTTAGCTCTTACAAGCTTTGTGTTGTTAGTTGCCCATCTTAAACATGGCTGGTCTCCCCAGTAAAACCATTGATTGGCAAAGCATCTATCAATTATCGGATAGGTGCGCATAATGTTCGATGGTCGTACCAGTCGAATGTTTTTGAGGTCCCAAGAGAATCCAATCTTTTCAAGATACGAACGCAACAACGTAAATCGGTAGTAGTCGCACGCTACCAGTTTAATGTTGTACTTTTGCATCATGGTCTGAATATAACCGGTCGCAATCTCTGGGCTGATTTCGGGCTCGTATACAAGCGTCACTAGTCCTCGCCTTGCCCACTCTTCATAAGGGGCTTTAATTCGATGCAATTCAGGAGACTGCATACAAATCCAAGCATGATTGATATCGTATCGCTTGTCACCATATTTGAAATGCAGATTGACAGCCATCCAGTCGGTTGTCTTGGAGAAGTCGATTCCACAGATACATTCCCATCCATCCTGCACTTCAAGAGGTTTGTCCGTGCTTGCGATATTGTCCCATGAAGTAACAGGAGCTTCTTCAATCGATACTCGCCAGTTCATCCTCTTGGTCATGAAGTCAGGAAGTCGTGCAGGGTTCTCTTTCCATTCGGTATATTCATTCTTGATTTCGGTCATGAGATGCGGAAAGTATTCGAGTGATGGGCTCGCCTTGTACCAACATTCGGGATCGTCAACTTCATCAGCTGAGTCCAGTCTGCAGATAAAGGGGAATAGCCCTCTGTCTTCACGCTTGCCATCGAGGATAGCTTGGCAGTCTTTCAGTAAGTCATCCAGTGGGCCGTCTACCACGTTGCCGTTTGTCGTGTAGATTGAACGCCTTGGTTCGGGCTTCTTTCCTAAGCCAGTCGTGAATACGTTGATGTTTGCCGTGTTTTCGTATTGATGGTATTCGTTAAAGATTACGCATCCGGAACGTAAACCATCCTTACCTTTTGCGTTGTTCGTATGACCCTTGACGAAAGAATGCCGGTCTAATCCTTCCACGCTTTCAACTTTCCATTTGAACCATTTGGACAGCTTGGTCTTGTTGTTTTTCATCGCAGCGACAAGGTCCTTGACGGGTCTGAGTGACTGGTCCTCATTGTTTGCACAAATATCCACGTCATACTCTCGGACCGGATTGTATGGGCTGATTAAGCTCAACGCTTCAAGAGATATGCATCCATCTTTTCCACTTCCACGACCTAACATGCAGAACAGTGTAGTCCATCGAGGCTGACCATCGGTCTTGTATACGCATAGATGGCATCCGAGGCAGAACTCTTCCCATTCCATCGCTCTGAATCCGAGGTACTTGTCCAGTCCGAAATACTTTCGAGCACGTTCTTCATGTACTATCAGAGTTTCTGTCTTAAAAATGTGCTCGAGAATATATCGCCATTGCCATTGTGGCTGGCAGTATCGATTCGGATGCTTGTCCATTTTTGCAAAATAATTGCGTACAAAAAAAGGCAGTTCTGTACATGCGTTAGAGTTCATCTACATCATCTGCCGTTACTATAGTTTCGGGTGAAATTCCCATCTTCAAAAGTGTATCCTGTTTCTGTTTGACCACATTGACCAGTAAGCCCACACTGTCATTCTTTTTGTATACGATCTTACCGGCATTGGTTTCTGATTTGACGGAGACACCTCTGTCAGCGATATCTTTACGCAGCGCAATCTCCAATTTGCATAGCTCGATATAGCTATCGACCAAATCAAGATAGTACGATGTCGCAATACGCTTCAGCTCTAACTGTTCGATGAGTTCACTTCTGATTTTATTTAGCTTGGATTCATTCATCTTTCAGCCGTCCTTTCTTCACACATAAAAAAAGTTTTTAACTTGTCACA
>Ga0326513_10000511_pt1 | contig 33060 bp, 26 predicted proteins | sample 2_2465_0518_D_FD_203654 | JGI IMG/M metagenome (GOLD analysis project Ga0326513, IMG submission 203654) | Bovine rumen microbial communities from UC Davis, California, United States - 2_2465_0518 | ecosystem: Host-associated > Mammals > Digestive system > Stomach > Rumen | place: USA...
TACGGGCACGCTCTCATCATAGCAGGCAAATATGGTATGGCGGGAGCCTCTGTTCTTGCTACAAAGGCCTGTCTGCGCACAGGTGTCGGCAAGGTGACAGTACTCTGTCCGCATAAGAATAATGACATCTTGCAGATTGCTGTTCCAGAAGCAATACTAAGGCACGACCCTTCTGAGACACTATTCTCTGAGGCAATAGATATTGAAGCTTACGATGCTGTCGCTATAGGACCAGGTATCGGTACTTCCACAGAAACAGCTCTCGCCCTGCACGAGCAGATAAAAAGGATTAAGGAGTCATCACAAAAGCGTCCCCTTTTGATGGATGCTGATGCCTTGAACATTTTAAGTCATAATCCCTCTTGGGCAGATGATATTCCTGACGGCACTATCATCACTCCCCACAAGGGAGAGCAGAAACGGCTTCGCGATGCAGGTATAAATCTTAATAAATTCATTCTTGTCGATAAAGGACATCCAACCAAGATTATTCTGCCTTCCAATAACGTTTATACTTGTCCTTATGGCAATGACGGAATGGCCACAGCTGGTTCTGGCGATGTCCTCACAGGTATCATAACAGGATTATTGGCACAAGGGTATGACTCTGAATCAGCAGCCATATTGGGCGTCACCCTTCATGCCCTTGCTGGCGATGCCGCAACAGCAGCATTAGGCTCGCACTCCGTAATAGCCTCCGACATAATAGATTTCTTGCCAGAAGCATTCAAAATAATTCGAGGTACCTCACACTGAGATACCTCGAAATTCTTTTTATACTATCGTTGTTTTCTTACTCTTCTTCGTTATTGTTAGCATTCTCTGCTATCAACTGCTGCTGCAGGTCGCTTGGCATGAGTTCATATGAAGCAAAGCTTGCATTGAAGCTTGCACGACCACCTGTGAGAGAGCTGAGTGCCACAGAGTAGTTAGACAGTTCCTTGAGAGGTATCTTTGCCTGAAGTTTCTGATAGCCATTCTCCATATCCATACCCATTATCATAGCACGACGGCCCTGAAGGTCGGACATCACATCACCAGTCATATCAGCAGGCACATAAACCTCAAGGTCATAGATAGGCTCCAAAATCTTTGGATTAGCCTTCTTGAAGGCCTCAGAGAAAGCATTTCGTGCTGCAAGCATGAATGACAATTCGTTAGAGTCAACCGGGTGCATCTTACCATCATAAACAATGACGCGTACATCGCGTGCGTAAGAGCCTGTCAGCGGACCACGTTCCATCTTCTCCATAACACCCTTCAGGATGGCTGGCATGAAACGCATATCGATAGCACCACCGACAACAGTATTTATGAATACGAGTTTACCACCCCACTCCAGGTCAACTTCTTCACGTGACTTGATATTCATCTTCACATCCTGACCATTGAGCTTGTATGTTGTAGGATCTGGCATACCGTCTGCATATGGCTCTACAATCATGTGTACCTCACCAAACTGGCCGGCACCACCTGACTGCTTCTTATGACGATAATCTGCCTGTGCGCTCTTGGTGATTGTCTCACGATAAGGAATGCGTGGCTCCATGTATTCTACCTCAATCTTATCGAGGTTTTCAAGACGCCACTTGAGGGTACGCAGATGGAACTCTCCCTGTCCATGAACGATTGTCTGGCGAAGTTCCTTTGACTGCTCCACAACCCATGTCGGGTCTTCCTGACGCATACGGGTGAGAGCACTCATCATCTTCTCTGTATCTGCTTCCTTCTTTGCCTTGATAGCACGAGAATACTTTGAGTTAGGATATTTCACAAAGTCGAATCTGTTTTCGCAATCCTTGCCATTCAGGGTATTTCCCGTCTTTACATCCTTCAGTTTAACAGTACAGCCGATATCACCAGCCACCATCTCGTCAACAGGTACACGCTGTGCTCCAGCGCAAGTGAAAATCTGTCCGAGGCGTTCCTTTGTTCCTCTGTCAGCATTTGTAAGGTCATCGCCTGGCTTTACCTTTCCGCTCATAACCTTGAAATACTGCACCTCACCAATGTGTGGCTCAACGCCTGTCTTGAAGAAATAGAGAGAAGTAGGACCGTTAGCGTCAACATTCACTTCCTCACCACGAGTGTTGTGAACCTTTGGCATCTCGTCAACGAAAGGAACGACATTACCCAGGAACTCCATAAGACGACGAACACCCATGCACTTGCCTGCACAAACGCAGAAGACAGGGAAGATAGAACGTGTTACGAGACCCTTGCGGATACCCTCACGCAGTTCGTCTTCTGACAGTGTCTCAGTCTCGAAATATTTCTCCATCAGTCCCTCGTCATTCTCAGCAGCAGCCTCAACGAGAGCCTTGTGCATCTCCATTGCCTTATCCTTCTCTTCTGCTGGGATATCCTCAATAGTAGGAGCACCACCTTCCGGGCCCCATGAATACTTCTTCATCAACAGAACATCGATGAGGGCATTGAAGTTAGGACCTTCATTGAGAGGATACTGAATAGGAATAACCTTTGGACCATAGATATCTTTCAGCTTCTCGAGAGTGCCATGATAGTCACACTTCTCACCATCAAGCTGGTTGACGAGGAAGATGACAGGCTTCTTCAGTTTCTCTGTATAGCGGAAGTGGTTCTGTGTACCCACCTCTGGTCCATACTGACCATTCAGCAGCAGTACGCAGGTATCTGTCACCTCCAATGCTGTGAGGGCTGCACCAACGAAGTCATCACTTCCTGGGCAGTCAATCATATTTAACTTCTTGTTATTCCACTCTACATTATATACTGTAGAGAAGACAGAATAACCATACTCCTGTTCCACTGGGAAATAGTCGGAAACAGTATTTTTCTGAGTGATGCGACCACGTCTGCTGATAACGCCTGCTTCATAGAGCAAACTTTCTGTCAGAGTGGTCTTACCTGAGCCATCATTGCCAAGGAGAGCAATGTTTTTGATTTCGTTTGTTTGATAAACTCGCATAGTTCTTAATTATTTAGGTTGATATATTAAAAATGTTTATTGTTTATTGTTTATTGGTTATAGGTTATTGACCTTTCTTGCAGTCGGTCGTACAAACCCTTTGTGCAAGCGGACAAGCCGAGCGGACCTTTGACCTTTTAAAAAGTGTCGCGAATGCAAAGATACGTTTTTTTCCTGAAAGCACAAATAATTTCACATTTTTTAAAAAAAGAAACTCTATTTGGTTTCAAGTTTCAGGTTTCAAGTTTCAGGTTTCAGGACCTTTGACTATTCTCTTCACAGGGAATGTGAAATAAGTATCAGGGAACGGTTCGTTCTTCAATGTAAAGTGCCACCATTCTGTATCTACAGGTTTGAAGCCATGTGCCAACATCGCACGACGCAATATCATACGATGTGCGAACTGCTCAGCAGTAATGCTGCGATTTGCTGGCGACTTATGATTGTCACCTGTATATTCCCCTGTTTCCGGATTGCCACAGAAGTCAGGATGGCTCTCTGGACCAAACCAGTCGAAGGTGCCACCCATATCCAGTTCCTTCTCTGTCTTCATATCAAACAGTGTCAGGTCAACCGTTGAGCCACGAGTGTGACCACTCTTCTCTGCTATATATCCCTGCGGGAAGAGCACCTTCTTGTCGAGGTCAGGATAGAAATATGGCTTCATCTCTGTTGCATTCAAGTCTGCTGCCCAGCGCACAAAGTGATCCACAGCCTTCTGAGGACGATATGCATCATAAATCTTCAGTCGATATCCCTGCTTACACAAATCGTCACTAACAGCCTTCAGCGAATCAGCTGCCTGACGAGTCAGCAGAGCCCTTGGTTCCTCATAGCCGTCAATGCGCTGACCAGCAAAGTTATATGTGCTGTAATAGCGAATCTCCAAGATAGCATCAGGCACTACATCTGTGATGTTCACAAACTGGCTGTTATCATCAGTAGGACTTACCTCAGTAGAAGCAGCAGGTTTTGCGCCACCATTACAACCAGTTAATGCTCCTGTTCCACAAAGCAAGAATAGTGTTGCAAAAAACAACCAAAACTTCGTTTGTTTCAACATATAATTCATCATTATTTAGGTTAATCAGGGGACAAAAGTACGAATAAGAATGCAAAAAAACAAGAAATAGCAAAAAAATTTGTTCAATTGAAAAAAAAGTCGTACCTCTGACTTTGTCGAAGGTACTTTCGTTCGAAAATTCAAGCAAAAATGAAAAAACTTTCCTTTTTGTTTGGTATTTTGCTCACTTTTTCGTACCTCTGACCTGTTCGTCGAAGGTACTTTCGTTCGAAAATACAAGCAAAAATGAAAAAACTTTCCTTTTTGTTTGGTATTTTGCTCACTTTTTCGTACCTTTGTGGCCTGAATGTCCAATTTCGAGATGCTTGATATCGACCTGAGAGCTATTACAGAGGACTCAAAAGAGTTCACTTTAGTGCTTGATGACAGATACTTCAAAGCTCTTGACGATGCTGAAATACAGCATGGAACGGTAACTACGACAGTGCTCATCAGCAAAATGCCGTCTGAACAGTTTGCCTTATCATTCTCTATCGAGGGCAACGTCACTATTCCGTGTGATCTTTGTTTGGACGATATGGAGCAACCTATCAAGGGGCAGTGCAGTTACATCGTAAAGTTGGGCAGAGAGTCTAGCGTTGATGACGAGGTAATAGTGGTGGATGAGAATCAAGGCATCCTCTCACTCCCTTGGATAATCTATGAGACAATAGTATTGGCAATACCCATCAAGCACGTTCATGCACCTGGAAAATGCAATGCTGCGATGACACAGAAGCTCAAAGAGCTGTCAGCCACCCGAAGTGGTGATGAGGATGCCGCTATCGACAATTGTGACAACACCAATGACGATGATACCATTGACCCACGCTGGGCAGCATTAAAACAGTTTAAAGATTAAAGTTAAAAGTTTAAAATTTAAAGAAGAAAAATGGCACATCCTAAAAGAAGACAGTCAAAGACTCGTACTCTCAAGCGTCGTACTCATGACAAGGCAGTAGCTCCAACACTCGCTATCTGTCCTAACTGCGGTGCTTACTACGTTTACCACACAGTATGTCCTACTTGTGGTCAGTATCGTGGAAAGCAGGCTATTGAACAAGTAGAGGAGGCATGAGTAAAATAAATGCTGTTATAACAGGCATTGGCGGTTACGTTCCTGAATATATCCTTACCAACGAGGAATTATCTCGTATGGTAGAAACCAATGACGAGTGGATATACACTCGCGTTGGTATTAAGGAGCGTCGCATTCTGAACGAAGAAGGTTTGGGATCGGCGTATATGGCACGTAAGGCTTGTCGCCAGTTGTTGGCAAAGACACAAGTTGACCCACAGACAATCGACTGCGTCATCTGTGCTACTACAACAGGTGATTACCACTTCCCCTCTAATGCCTCTATTATCATAGGAAAACTTGGACTGAAACAAGCCCACGGCTTCGATGTTTCATGCGCATGCTGCGGATTCCTATATATTCTTGATATGGCATCAGCCATGATACAATCCGGACGCTACAAGAGAATCATCTGCGTGGCAGCCGAGAAGATGTCATCAATGGTTGACTATCAGGACCGTCAGACTTGCGTTCTGTTTGGTGACGGAGCTGGAGCAGCAATGCTTGAAGCAACAGAAGAAGAGGGCGTCGGATTCCAGGATTCTTTCCTCAGAACAGACGGTTTAGGGCTTCCATTCCTCCACATGAAGGCTGGTGGCTCTGTTTGTCCGGCATCTCACTATACCGTAGATCATAGAATGCACTACGTCTATCAGGAAGGACGCACAGTATTCCGTTATGCTGTCACCTCTATGGCTGACGACATACAGGAAGTGATGAAGCGTAACAACCTCACTATGAATGACGTCAACTGGCTCATACCACATGAGGCGAATATGCGTATCATTGAGGCTGTAGCAAAGCGTCTTGAAACTCCGATGGAAAAGATTCTCGTGAACATAGAACATTACGGCAATACCAGCGCTGCTTCTATTGCTCTTGCTCTGTGGGACTTCGAGAAGAAGCTCAAGAAGGGTGACAATGTCCTCCTGACAGCTTTTGGTGCAGGCTTCGTACATGGTGCAAGCTTCTATAAATGGGGCTATGACGGTGACAAGGTCGGAAAGAATGCATAAAGCAGGTTTTGTAAATATCGTTGGTAATCCCAACGTCGGTAAGAGTACGCTCATGAACCAATTGGTTGGTGAGCGTATTTCTATTGCCACTTTCAAGGCACAGACAACACGCCATCGCATCATGGGAATAGTGAATACCCCAGAGATGCAGATAGTATTCTCAGATACTCCTGGTGTGATAAAGCCAAACTACAAACTGCAGGAGTCGATGCTGGCCTTTTCTGAATCAGCACTGACGGATGCTGATGTGTTGCTGTATGTGACAGATGTTGTGGAAGACCCAGAGAAGAACAGGGATTTTCTCGACAAGGTGGCAAAGATAGACCAACCTGTAATCCTGCTTATCAACAAGATTGACCAGTCGAACAACAACGACTTGGGAGCAATCGTAGAAAAGTGGCATAGCTTATTGCCAAACGCAGAAATACTGCCTATCTCAGCAAAGAATAAATTCGGCACAGACATCTTGCTGAACCGAATAAAGGAACTACTCCCCGACTCTCCCCCATTCTTCGACAAAGACCAGCTGACAGACAAGCCGGCACGTTTCTTTGTCACAGAGATAGTAAGGGAGAAGATTTTGCTTTATTATGATAAGGAGATACCTTACTCTGTTGAGGTAAGATGTGACTCGTTCAAGGAGGATGACAACCGCATTCATATCATGGTGACCATCTTTGTTGAGCGTGACTCACAAAAGGGTATCATAATAGGTCATCAGGGAGTTGCAATAAAGAAGGTAAGCACAGAAGCCCGCAAGGCACTTGAAAAGTTCTTCGATAAAAAAATCTACCTTGAGACATTCGTCAAAGTAGATAAGGATTGGCGCTCCAACGAGAAGGAGCTCAACGCATTCGGGTACAACCTTTAGTTTCAGGTTTGACTTCGTCGATAATCCCAAGAACTCCCAGTTCTGACTATGCATTCCCACAGGGGTTACTCTTGCATGTCATCACTAGTCGCTTTGGGCTCATTCAGGTTTCAGGTTTCAGGTTTCAATTGTCAACTGTCAACTGTCAATTGTCAATTACCTAAGGTACCACACATCATTTTTCAGCACCATTGGGACGAGTACTTCTTCCTTGGTACTGTCTGCGAAGCCTAATGCTACAAACGCACGGGCTGTGATAACTAATATCTCATCACTGTTATTAGCCTTCAGAGTATCCACCTGAGCACGCATAGCCTTAACAGAACGTATGCCCTGATGCTCGTTCTGCATTCGTTCTACATACATCTTGGCATTGAGCACCAATTGCTCCTTATAACCAGCAGGAAGAGTGTCCTGACTGTTTATAGTGCCCTCAACAAAGCCTTCGTAATTACCAGCTACCAGCTGCTCATAATATTTCTGGGCAGTAGTCATAGCACGTTCCTCCTGTTTAACCTTAGTAGAACATGCTACCATTCCTATCAGGGAGATAACAACACCCAAAAGAATTAAAATCTTCTTCATTTATTTCTGACGAATAAAGACGTTTATAGGAGTTCCTGTCAACTTCCAGTGGTCTCTCATCTGATTCTCAAGGAAACGCTTATACTGCTCCTTGACATACTGAGGCAGGTTGGCATAGAACACAAAAGTAGGTATCTGGGTATCAGGAACCTGTGTGCAATATTTTATCTTGATATACTTACCCTTGATACTCTGTGGAGGAGTTGCCTCGATAATAGGTAGCATCACCTCATTCAACTTACTGGTACCAATACGCATTTTTCGATTCAGATAGACCTCTTTCGCTGTCTCAAGCACCTTGAAGATGCGCTGCTTGGTAAGAGCCGAAGCAAAGATGATTGGAAAATCAACGAATGGAGCCATTCTGTCCCTGATGGCAGCTGTGAAGGTATCTATCACCTTCTGGTCTTTATTCTCGACAAGGTCCCACTTGTTGACAACAACAACCAGCGACTTCTTGTTCTTCTGAATCAGCTGGAAGATATTCATATCCTGCGCCTCAATGCCTCGTGTGGCATCAATCATCAGGATGCAGACATCACTATTCTCTATGGCACGAATGCTACGCATCACGCTATAGAACTCCAGGTTCTCACTGACTTTGTTCTTTCTTCTGATACCAGCAGTATCAACAAGGTAGAAGTCAAAGCCAAACTTGTCATACCTTGTATATATAGAATCGCGCGTAGTGCCCGCGATATCAGTTACAATATTTCTATCCTCCCCTACGAAAGCATTTATGATGCTTGACTTTCCGACATTTGGTCTGCCGACAACAGCAAAACGTGGGATATTCTCCTCTGCATCATCCTTCTTGTCGAGGGGCAGTTTCTCAATAATCATATCGAGCAAGTCTCCTGTACCAAATCCTGATACAGCAGAGATGCATATCGGCTCTCCTAACCCAAGGCTGTAGAAATCAGCAGCATAGTATTGTTGTTCGTTGCTATCCGTCTTATTGGAGACAAGGATAACAGGCAGCTTTGTTTTTCGCAAGATCTGTGCCACATCGCTATCGAGATCTGTCACACCTGTCTGCACATCAACAAGAAACAGCACGAGGTCGGCTTCTTCTGTTGCTATCCTCACCTGGTCACGAATGGCACCCTCGAAGATATCGTCTGAGTTGACCACCCAGCCACCAGTATCCACGACAGAGAATTCCTTACCTGCCCACTCGCACTTGCCATACTGTCTGTCACGGGTAGTACCGGCAACATCGCTGACAATGGCATGACGGGTTTTTGTCAACCTGTTAAACAGCGTTGACTTACCAACATTTGGTCTTCCTACTATTGCTACGAGATTTCCCATTAAATATTCTTTTGAAAAAAGGGAGGTACCTATAGAAGATACCTCTCTTTTCTATAATAGCAAATATCTTATTTTTTAAAGATTTGGATTAAGCTCGTTCCACTTGCTTATTTCTGGTATGATGCCAAGTGTTACCAACTCATCGCGCATCTTCTGCAGGTGCTCGTATGATGATGTCAGAGCAGCCATCTCCTCTGCTGTTCCTTCTGGAGCAGTAAAGTGTACACCAGTCTTGTCGATTGTTGTAGGCATAGCCATCATAACATTCTTATAGCCACACTTGTCACAGTTTACATAGCATCCAGCAGGCAGAGTGAATGGCTCACCGCCCATAGCGCCCTCTATCATCTTCACTGCCTGGTATGCTGGGCTCTGGAATGAAGAGCGACCACGAAGTTTGATGATATTAGAACCACCCTGGATAGTATTGTGCTTTATCTCCTCCCAACGCTCTGGAGAGATGGTAAACTCAGAAAGTGGCTTACCGTCAATCTTCACCTGAGAAGCGAATACAGCCATCTGCTCACCATGTCCACCATAAGTGTGAGCACCAGTAACCTTATCCTGCTGAACACCAAATTCCATAGCGAGCTGCTGCTGCAGACGTGTAGAATCCAATGCTGCGAGAGAGGTCATCTGGTTTGGTTTCAAACCTGAGTGAATCAATGCTGTCAGAGCTGTTACATCAGCAGGATTGAAGATAACTACTACATGATTTACGTCTGGGCAATATTCCTTTATGAAATCGCCAAACTGTGCTGCTATCTGGCAGTTGCCTTTCAGCAGGTCCTCACGGGTCATACCCTCCTTACGAGGAGCACCACCAGAAGAAATGATATATTTTGCGCCAGTGAAGGCCTCCTTTGGATCTACCGTCCAAGAGATATTAGCACCTGGGAAAGCACAATGTGCCATTTCGTCTGCTACACCATGTACACCTGGCTCGAAGATATCATACAAACAAATGTTTGGAGTTAAACCGAGCATCAAAGCTGACTGAACCATGTTAGAACCGATCATTCCGCCAGCACCTACAATCAAAAGTTTTTCGTTGGTTACAAATTGCATAATTACAATATATTTTTATAAGTTCTTTATCCCCCTCATGGGGAAAATTTTATTTCAACATCTCACCACGAGCCTTCTCAATCTGAGGTCTCATCTTCTCGAGTTGCTCCTTGAGCTGATCTACGCTGATAGCATTGAGCTCATTCAGTGGAGAAAGGATATCAACCAATCCCTTGATGTTTGGATCGTATGTAGCGAGGTCGTCAAGAGCCAGTTTCAACACTGCAATGTGATAAGTCATATCAGATGCTGTCTGGTCGTCGAAAGCCTGCAGGAACTTCTCCTGATTCTGAGACAGGATATAGAATGTCTCAACAAGACCTGCTGCACTTGTCTCCCAGAAGAAGTTGATGCGTCCAGCCTCTTTCTCAGCGAGGTAGAAAGCCTTTGCGTCAGACATATCGCCATTAGCAGCCTCCTGAAGAGCGTTATCATTAACGTCTGTTGCTATCTTTGTTATTGTTGCTGTATAAGCGTCTGTATCCATCTTGTAGAGAGAAGCGACCTTCTTGTCAACTACCAACATACCCATAGCACGATATTTCTGTGAGAGCAGTGACATATCATCAACGATTGAAGCAGGAAGCAGATAGTTTGGCTTAACCTTCATCTCATCCTCTGAAAGCTGAATCTTACCATTAGCAAAGATACCATCAACAGGGCCGAGCTTATGCCACTGGTCGATGATAGAATCAAGCTCTACCATAATCTTCTCCTCAATCTGTGACTGCTCGAAAGATACTGAGTCACCATTTCCTTGATTTGCTGCTGTCTTATTACCACAAGAAGCAAAAACCATAGCTGCAACAGCAGCAACTAATAAAGAAAACTTTTTCATAATTCTAAATCTGTTAAAGTTAATATTGTTATTAATTTATTCTTTTCTCATCCATTGTCCAGGAATGTCAAGCAACAGGCATGCTATGACGATGCAACACATCAGGAACAATATTTCAATGTTGAATGTCAGAGTGGTAAATTCCACATCCCCGAGCCGCTTCTTACTTGAGTAGAACGGTGCATTACCATTGATGCTGCGAGGTGTGAGGAATACGAATCCGGCACGTGGAACGATATGTCCGTCAACCACTTCGCATAGTTCCTTTGCTCCATATCCTGCCAGCTGTTTCTCAAGCTGTATATTCATATTGTCTCTCTTCAACTGCTGCAGTTTCTCTCTGCCATATTTGTTCACTCTCTCCTGTAGTACACGGTCTGCCGCCAAAGTAGCCTTGTTACCACGCTCCCTAAGCACCTGCTCTGCCCTATCGAGATATTCCCTGACAGAGATATAGTCATAATTGCCTTTGTAACGTCCCAAGTTACACAACTGTCCGATAAACGGCATTTCGTTCTTCAGCAACTTCAGGGCCTTGTCCTTTTCATCCTTTGTAGAGTATTTCGCATTTCTGCGTTCTACAGCACTCTGCAACTGATAGAGGAATCCAAGTCTGTAGTACTGCTCTTCATACTTCTCCTTGTCATAAGGGAAGATATCCTCTTCATAGTCGTTATCCACATAGCTGGTCACAGCCAATGCCTCATACGACCACCTCGATGGTATTATATTACCTATCAGCGGAACATTTCCCGTTGTGCTGTTAGGAGTCAGGTCAGTAAAGTTTACCACCAGTCCGCAGAGCAATATCTGTGGTATAAGAAGTACAGGAATACTTATGTATATAGACACTACCGACGACAGGCTCTGCGACAATACCAGACCCGTCAGATTCGCCAGTATCGCCGTGACGGCAAGGACGAACCACCATAGGAAGAACTGTCCGCTGATACCCATGATGAAATTGCCTACCGCCACAAACAGGAATGTCTGCAGCATGGAGACAAATGCCATCAGCACTATCTTTGACCATATATAGCTGCCATAGGACAACTGCAGGAATTTCTCTCTCTTCAGCAGCGCACGATCCTTGATAATCTCCTCAGCAGATGCCGACATACCCACGAAGGTTGCCACGATTACTGCCATGAAGATAAATGACACAAGGTTCTTGTTCTGCATAATGCTATACTCTTCTCCAGCAGGAGAATAGTGTGTCAGCAGGGCACAGACACCGGCCAGCAACGGTGCTTCAAGCAATGCGATGGCAAGGAACTGTTTGTTGCTGAGCTTTGTCTGCGCATTACGCTTCATGAACAGCCAGAACTGCGTAATGGCAGTCGGTTTCTTCTGTTCTGTTACAGGCAATGGCTTCTCCTTCAGCTCATTAAACTCCTGACGCTTTTCGAGATACATGTTATGCCAAGCCTCAGGACTCACCTTGCGTTCGTCAGAGAGCTGTCCCTTGCTGTTCATGGCACGCTCCTCGATGATATTCAGCATTATCTCAGGATTCACATTGCCACAAGTAGGACAGGCACTTGTATCAGCGTCAGCATAGTTGGCTGCTGTCTTGAAATATGTGATAGCCTCGATAGGATTACCGTCAAAGATAGGATATCCGCCTCTGTCCAGCATCCACAGCCTGTCGAAGAGTTTATACACATCGCTGGATGGCTGGTGGATATTTGTTATCACAAGGCGACCATGATAGGTCTGCTCTTTCAGCAACAATATCACCATTTCCGTATCGGCAGAAGAGAGGCCTGATGTCGGTTCGTCAAGGAAGAGCACTTCCGGCTCTCTTATCAGCTCCAAAGCTATGTTCAGACGCTTTCGCTGACCACCTGAGATAAACTTGTTTATCGGAGAACCCACCTTGAGGTCCTTTGCCTGCTCCAGTCCCAAGTCACGGAGCATCTTTATCACCTTCATGTGTATATCCTCTTCCGTCATACCTTCGAAACATAGTTTCGCAGTATAGTAAAGGTTCTGATACACAGTCAGTTCCTCGATAAGCAGGTCATCCTGTGGTACGAATCCGATCAGCGCCTTTGTCTCAGGGTCGTCAATGCTGTGGCCATTGATTGTTATCTGGCCGGAGGTAGGCTTGATATTGCCGTTGAGGATAGACACCAACGTCGTCTTTCCTGAGCCGGAGCCGCCCATGATGGCAATCAGTTCACCATTATGCAGATCGAATGAGAAGTTGTGCAGTCCGATATTGCTGTTAGGATAGGTGAAATTGATGTCTCTGCCCGAGAACACTATCTCATTCTTCTTCTTACGGGTGCGATATTGCTCCATGATGGTGGAGTAATACAATGGTTTGCCCCTGTGGTTACGCAGAATGCCAGAGCTGTCCCACACCTGGAACATCCCCTTTACCACAGGCACGCCGTTATACTCTACCACGTCATCGCCGCTGTAGGTGAAGATAACGAGATTCATTTTCTCAAGCCACATCGTCTTGACAGGGGCCTTGAAGCCGTCAAATTGAGTCAGTTTGACATGTCTTGATTCCTGTCCCAACACAAAGTGTGTGAACAGTTTACACAAGTTTTCCGGCACCCCCATTCCCTTTGCTGCAGCAGCGAAGAGAGGGTCATCCGGCTTAAACTGGCCAGGGGTCTTGACGCAGCAGAATTCCATCAGGCGCAACAAGCCTAAAGCACGTTCCTCAAGGGTTATTTCGCTCTTCAGACTCTTGCAGATATTGTCCACCACATCCTGAGTATCCATATCCGGCATCTCGGCGTAGAGATGGCGCAGTTCCAGATAAAGATTTACATACTCATTATGGTTACGAATACCAAAGTGCCTGCTGAGGTAAGCCCTCAGCATGTCCGACGAGAAATCCTCATCCACATCCGTCTTGGAGCAGAAGAGAGCAAAAAGATTAGTCAGAGCCGATATGATAGTATCTGTAACCACGCGAGCACAAAGGTAGTAAAAAAAGTGGAGAGTCTGCGGAGAAGATAAAACAGAGCGCTTATTTTTAATATTTTTTAACCAATATCACGGCTAGCTCAGCAAAGGTGAGGGAGTTTGCTTGGCAGCAATATCACTCCTGTATTTTTTTTCGCGCTGTTTCTATTATCGTATCTTTTCCCTTTTGGAAGTCTTCATCGGTAATGCCTACTGCGACATCTGGAGCGACGCCTTTTTCAGTACATACGCCATCAACATCGTACATGGGACAGGCGGAGAAACGCACGCCCCACCCATTGGGCAATTCTGCAGAGAAGGGCATACCAGACCCTCCTCCAGTGACATCTCCAACAATGGTGTGACCCAAGGCCTTCATATATTTCACAAATTCATTGGCAGCACTATAGACACTTCTGTTTGACAACACGCAAACTCTTTTCTGCCACCTCACCCCCGCCGACGGCTCTAACCACTGCTCTTCCTTAGCAGAAAAATCCAAACGCCCTGGTCCAGTCTTGTGGGACATATATCCCACGAGTATCCTCTCATTACAGAACCGCGACGCAAGATGTTGTGCCTCAGTAAGTTGCCCTCCCCCATTATTACGTACATCGATTATCAAACCGTTGCACGGAGCAAGCGCATATAACACCTCATCGAGATTGCCATCACCAAAGGAGTCTTCAAAGCTGCCCACATACATATAGCCGATATTGTCATCAAGGGTACAATAATACATCCCTGAAGCAATGCGATATTTGGTACCAAGATATTTGCGTTGCAAGGAGTCTGAAAAGTTCTTGGGATAGTCTTCTTTCCACGACCAGTTGCGGGCATAGTCGAAAGCAGCAGAGATATTCACATGTCCATCGCGAAGCTCTCCCACCATATTGCCCAGGAATTCGAACAACTGATAGCGTGGCATCTTATTGTTCACATTACGACGATAGCGTTCGTGCACCTCATCCCAGTTAACGCCCAGCTCTGCCTCTTTTTCTGCAAAGAAGCAATAGTGTTCATCCATGATGGTCCACAACGCCTCCATGTTATTCTCCACATCCGACTGGTATTCATCCACATCGACGCAGCTTGTCAGCAGGACAGACAAGAACGAAAGACGAAAGACGAATAACGAAAACGAAAACTTCATTATAATTGACAGTTGACAATTGACAGTTGACAATTTATTCTCACCTCTCACATTTTACTTATCACATTTGACTCATCACTTCCTTATCACCACTCCTATTGTTGCGGCATTGTAGTACTGATGCTGTTTCAGGTTGTTTGGCTTTGCCTGACGGATGTCTGAGATATATCCGATTCGTAAGGAGGTTCTGTTTTTCAATGGGATATCGAAGCTTATCTGCTGCCTCATCTGGAATGTGGCAAGGGAGGTAAACACGATGTTGTGGTCATAGTTACCACGAGAGAATATCTCATAATATGACTGCCCATAGTTTGGTGAGAACATCAGTCCCAACCAAGGCATCCTCATCTGATAGTTTACTGTTATTGTCGAAAGAAATTTCAGAAACTTTCTTTCAGGTTGTTTCATGATGGCAGACAACTTATACGAAGCCATTATCTGTGGTCCGATAGCCAATGATGCATACCCTTGTGCCGGATTGTTCGTGTTTCGGGTGTTGTACGCAAATCCCAACCGAAAATCCGCCATTCCACCGACTCTCAGCGTCAGTTTGTCGTCACACCACGACCACTTATGCATCATAGCAAAGGTAAAGTCATAGTGTCCTGAAATCTCGTCTGCGTTTTTAGCGCGATTATGGGTAAATGACATATCTCCCTCATGTTGAAACATCACCTTTGTCTTCAACACTTCGGAGATAAAGCGAATTTCCACGCCCCTATATTTCTCAGGTGAGAGATAGGTATCAAGATGGTTTGCATGTCCTACGGCTATCTGCGTCGCCACCTCCTGTGCGAAGGAGTGTTGCCAGAGTGCCAACAGGAATAATAGCGAGTATAGAACCCTCTTGCTACTCATTGTCAAAGATTCTCAACTGTCCACTCAGTTCGTCTATCACCTGTTGCTGGGACTTTCCTGCATCAGGATCAAGATTCTCTTCTTCCTGCTGTTCTTCCTCTGCATCTTCAGGCTCTTCTTTCACTTCAGGGAAGCGTGTAGGCTCCAGTTCCTCTACCCCACTGATGTCAAAGGTAGAGATACGTTTTCCTTTCGCCTTAAAGCCTTTCACGCCGATAAACTGCTCACAATCAATCTCCTGTGCCTCGCGGAAGCTGTCATTACCTCCAAAAGAAACCTTTATGCGAGGATAAACGGTATCTGTCAACAACAGCAATTCCGTGCCATCATCTATACCATTGTCTCCCAAGAAGTTACGATGGTTCTTTATAGCCTCCATCTCGAAGCGTTTGATATATCCGAACATATTATTTCCTGCATCCTTTAGAACGGCTGTCCACACCTTGTGGACATCCCATTTCTCTATGCGCAGGATATTCTGTTCGAAGTGGTTGTTCGGGTCAGCTGTAGTGATATAGAAATCACCATTTTTGAGTACAACGAGGATGCTATCATCATCATGGAACTTACCCAGCGATTCTCCATGTCCATCGACATTCAGGCGGTTTACATCTGCATCCCACCATATCTCGCGACCTCCTAATGTAGAGTGTCCATGAGACTTCAGGCCGATTCTGTGGATAGGATTCTTTGAGAGCTGATTTCCGCGTGCTGACTTTCCCTTTACCTCAAGGGTTGAGAAATCATAATCATAGAAAATCTTCTTTATCTTCGGACCTGGTTCCAGAGTTACTTTTATCACCTCTGCCTCACCATTTGCATTTGCTGTGAAGTATATCACACGGCTGCCTGGTGTGCCCATCGTGATGTCGTACTCCTTATCACGTGTACTGGAATCGACGCAGAATCTCTTGACATAATATCTGCCCGCTTTTCCGTCACGATATACGCAGTTATAGATGGTGCGTTTATCGCCCTTCTTCCATACCTGCAGATGGAGTACATTCTTTCCAACATCCATCTTTTCTGCCACCTTGGTGACCTTATATTTACCATCCTTATAGAAAACGATGATGTCATCGATATCAGAGCAGTTGCAGACATATTCTGCATTCTTAAGGTTTGTGCCGACAAATCCTTCCTGACGGTCTATGTACAGTTTTTTGTTTGCCTCAACGACCTTTGTTGCCTCGATAGTGTCGAAGTTACGTATCTCTGTCAGTCGAGGATGGTCTGCGCCATATTTCTGCTTCAGGTGTTCGAACCATTCGCAGGTTATCTCAACCATCCTTCCGAGGTCTTTCTCTATCTCTGCTATCTCCGCCTGTATCTTTGCTATCAGTTCGTCAGCCTGGTCCTTTGAGAATTTCAGGATACGTTTCATCCTTATCTCCATCAGCTTCAGAATATCCTCCTTGCGCACCTCACGCACAAGTTGCGGATAGTAAGGTGTCAGTCTTTCGTCGATATGCTCACAGGCAGCATCCATTGTCGGAGCATTCTCATACTTCTTATCCTTATAGATGCGTTCCTCGATGAATATCTTCTCCAAAGAGCAGTAGAAGAGTTGTTCGAGCAATTCGTCACGTCGTATCTCCAGTTCCCTTTTCAGTAATGCCAATGTCTGGTCGGCAGAAGCAGCCAGCACATCACTGACAGTAAGGAATTGTGGTTTCTTATCCTTTATGACGCAGCAGTTTGGCGATATGCTTATCTCACAATCAGTAAAGGCATAGAGGGCATCGAGAGTCTTGTCAGACGAAGTGCCAGGGGTCAGATGCACAAGTATCTCTACATTGGCAGCTGTCAGGTCTTCCACCTTACGCACCTTTATCTTTCCGATATTTACTGCTTTTGTGATAGAGTCGATAAGTGTTTCGGAAGTCTTTGAGAAAGGTATATCCCTTATGACGAGGGTTTTCTGATCCAGTTTCTCTATCTTCGCACGTACTTTGATGCTTCCGCCTCTCTGGCCGTCATTATAACGTGACACATCGACGCTGCCTCCTGTCGGGAAGTCAGGATACAGGTGGAACTCCTCCCCTCTCAGATATGCTATTGCCGCATCGCATATCTCGTTGAAGTTATGCGGCATTATCTTTGAGTTCAGACCTACAGCGATACCCTCCACTCCCTGTGCCAGGAGCAATGGGAATTTCACAGGCAACGTAATAGGTTCCTTATTACGTCCGTCATAGGACATTTGCCACTCTGTCGTCTTAGGATTGAATACCGTCTCAATGGCAAACTTACTCAGTCGTGCCTCAATATAACGTGGAGCAGCGGCAGCGGAGCCTGTCAAGATATTTCCCCAGTTACCCTGTGTATCGATGAGCAGGTCTTTCTGTCCCATCTGTACCAAGGCATCACCAATAGAAGCATCACCATGTGGGTGGAACTGCATAGTGTGCCCGACGATGTTTGCCACCTTATTATATCGTCCGTCATCCATGCGTTTCATAGAATGCAGGATGCGTCGCTGAACAGGTTTCAAACCATCCTCTATATGTGGCACAGCACGCTCGAGGATTACGTATGAAGCATAATCCAGAAACCAATTCTGGTACATCCCACTGAGGTGGTGTACTGCGGAGGCATCAAAGCGGTTATTACTCATTGTACTTTCGGCATTTTTTTACCAGGACGACCAATGTAGGTCAGCATAATATCAAAACGCAGGGTGCTATAAGCTGGTATTGCAGAATTCGATGTTGATGAGCCATATCCCAATGTCTGTGGCACTACCACCTCAAACCTATCCCCTTCGTGCATATTCATCAGCGCCGTCTGGAAGCCATCCACCAAGTCCTTTACGGCAGACTTGACAGGAACGGCTGTCATAATATTCAGCTCCGGACCATAATAAGACGTATCAAACATCACACCATCCTTTGCGTATGTCGTGGTATCCTGCACATAGGCATCACGTGGTATCAGCTTACCACGATAGTGGATATAGACAGAGTCTGTCATTATTGCCTTCTGGGTGTCATCATCATGCGGACAATTTATGACGCGAACAACGATATAATCCGTTTGAGCTGATGATGCAGCATCTTTATATACAGACTTTATCAGTCGCCAGTTCTTACTGCCGGCAGCGATAGAATCCTGTGCCTGCTTGAATTTCTGATTGAAATATTCCGTATTGCGGGCTTCCCAGTTATTATAATTCGTCTGCTCGTCTTTTTCCTCCTTACATGATGTAATCACCATGAAGAGCATCGTGCAACAGGCGGCAAGAATGATATGTATCTTATTATGCATTATTTCTTTTTTACTGAAGTTTCTTGAGTAGAGAGGTGATAGAAACCTTATCCTCTATAATACCTTGCAGGTCAGCAATGTTTACACGCTCCTGCTCCATAGTGTCGCGGTAGCGCAGTGTTACAGTATTATCTTCGAGAGTCTGATGATCTACCGTTACGCAGAATGGTGTACCAATAGCGTCCTGACGACGATAGCGCTTTCCTATCTGGTCTTTCTCTTCGTATTTGCAGTTAAAGTGGAACTTCAAATTATCGATAATCTCGCGTGCCTTCTCTGGCAGTCCGTCCTTCTTTGTCAGAGGGAATACAGCCAGTTTCACAGGAGCAAGGGCAGCAGGCAGGTGGAGCACTGTACGTGTCTCGCCATTCTCCAGTTTCTCTTCCTCATAAGAGTGACACAATACAGAGAGGAACATACGGTCAACACCTATTGATGTCTCGATGACATACGGAGTATATGACTCGTTCAGCTCAGGGTCGAAGTATTTTATCTGCTTGCCAGAGAATTTCTCATGCTGTGAGAGGTCGAAGTTAGTACGAGAATGAATACCCTCTACCTCCTTGAATCCGAACGGCATGTGGAATTCAATATCTGTTGCAGCATTAGCATAGTGAGCCAGTTTGTCGTGGTCATGGAAACGATAGTTCTCTGCACCCATACCAAGGTTCTGATGCCACTTCATACGTGTTTCCTTCCACTTTGCGAACCAGTCGAGTTCTGTTCCTGGCTTAATAAAGAACTGCATCTCCATCTGTTCGAACTCACGCATGCGGAAGATGAACTGACGAGCCACTATCTCATTACGGAAGGCCTTACCAATCTGTGCTATTCCGAAAGGAATCTTCATACGACCAGTCTTCTGCACATTGAGGTAGTTAACGAAGATACCCTGTGCTGTCTCTGGACGCAGGTATATCTTCATGCTATTGTCAGCAGAAGCGCCCATCTCTGTAGAGAACATCAGGTTAAACTGTCTTACGTCAGTCCAGTTACGGGTGCCGCTGATAGGACATACGATCTCCTCGTCCAGTATTATCTGCTTCAGCATATCGAGGTCCATCTTGTTCATAGCCTCTGAATAGCGTGCATGAAGGTCATCAAACTTTTTCTGATTCTCCAGCACACGAGGATTTGTCTCGCGGAACTTTGCCTCATCGAAGGCATCGCCGAATTTCTTCTTTGCTTTCTCTACTTCTTTAGCAATCTTATCCTCATATTTCGCCATCTGCTCCTCGATGAGCACATCAGCGCGATAACGCTTCTTTGAGTCGCGATTATCGATGAGAGGGTCATTGAAAGCATCCACGTGTCCTGATGCCTTCCATATGGTCGGATGCATGAAGATACTTGAGTCGATACCCACGATATTCTCATGCAGCAACACCATTGACTGCCACCAATACTGCTTGATGTTGTTCTTCATCTCTACACCATTCTGACCATAGTCATAAACAGCGCCTAATCCATCATAGATATCACTTGATGGGAATACAAAGCCATACTCCTTACAATGACTTACAATCTTCTTAAAAACGTCTTCTTGTTGTGCCATTTTTTCTTTATATTTTTTTATTATAATTTACTTTTGACCTTTGACCTTATTTATATATTAGTTCGCATTCTCGCTGATATACATGAGTCTGATAAGCCTTACCTCTTCATCGGTATATGCTCCAGCGAACTCCTCGTAAGCCTTCTGCAGGCTGTCTGTCTCTGCTTCTGCGAAGTAGCCATAGATATCGTCTATCTGTTCCTCATCCATCACTTCCTCGATATAGTAGCTCAGGTCCACCTTCGTACCACTATATACTATTGCCTCCAGTTCGTCGAGTAGTTCTGGCATCTTGAGACCCATAGAACTTGCTATATCGTCAAGAGATATCTTTCTGTCGATACACTGTACTATCTTCAGTTTGCCCATAGAGTTCTTGGCTACCGTCTTTACACGGATATCCTCTGGGCGTACTATATCGTTCTCTTCGCAGTATTTCTTTATGACCTCAAGGAATGGCTTTCCGAAACGTCTTGCCTTTCCCTGCCCCACTCCTTGTATTGTTTGCAGTTCCTCGATGGTAGTAGGATACATCGTAGCCATCTGTTCCAGCGAAGACTCCATAAATACTATGTATGGCTGTACCTTCTTCTCTTTCGCCACATCACGACGCAGATTCTTCAGTATGTGGAACAACTCTTCATCGAGGGCTCCTCCTGTTGCAGAACTTTCTACCTCTTCGTCTGAATAGGTATTGTCTTCTGTGACATAGAACTTGGTGTCCTTATTGTATTCCTTGAGCCATTTCTTTCCGGCAGTGGTGACCTTCAAGTTTCCGTAGCTCTCTACTTCCTTCTTGATATAGCCCTCGACCATCGCCTCACGAATAATTGGATGCCAGAGTTTTTCGTTCATATCCTCTCCACAACCGAATTCTGCGTGTTGGTCGTGTTTGTGAGATACAATATCGTCTGTAGCGCGACCCTTTATGAAGTCTATGACATATCCCATCTTGAAGTTCTGTTTCACTGCCAGTATTGCTGTCAACACAGCCTTCAGTCCTTCAGCAGCCTCAACCTTTACCTTCGGATGCTTACAGTTGTCGCAGTTTCCGCAGTTGTCATATGGATAATCCTCGCCAAAATATTTCAGCAACATCTTACGACGACATATAGAAGACTCAGCGTATGCTGCCGTCTCCTGCAGCAGGTGTTTACCTATCTCCTGCTCTGCCACCGTCTTCGAATCCATGAACTTACCCAGCTTCATCAGGTCTCTGTGGGAATAGAATGCTATGCATATTCCCTCTCCACCATCACGTCCGGCACGACCTGTTTCCTGGTAGTAGCCTTCCAGCGATTTTGGGATGTCATAGTGTATCACAAAGCGCACGTCAGGCTTGTCGATACCCATTCCGAAGGCTATCGTAGCACATATCACATCGATGCGTTCCATCAGGAAATCATCCTGTGTCTCATTACGCACTGCCGTATCGAGACCTGCATGATATGCTGCCGCCTTTATATCATTTGTCTTTAGCACCTCAGCAAGGTCTTCGGCCTTCTTTCGAGACAGGCAATATACTATACCGCTCTTCCCCTGATGCTGGCGTATGAACTTTATTATCTGTTTGTCGATATCTGGAGTCTTTGCGCGAACCTCGTAGTAAAGACTTGGCCTGTTAAAGGAGCTCATAAAGTCCTTTGCCTTTGGTATATCCAGGTTCTTCTTTATGTCAGTCCTCACCTTTTCTGTTGCTGTTGCAGTAAGAGCTATTATCGGAGCCCTTCCTATGGCATTGACAACAGGTCGGATGCGTCTGTATTCAGGTCTGAAGTCGTGTCCCCACTCTGAGATACAATGTGCCTCATCAACAGCAAAGAATGACACCTTTATCTCCTTCAGGAACATTATATTCTCTTCTTTCTGCAACGATTCTGGTGCAAGGTACAGAAGTTTTGTGACACCCTTCCTCACATCCTCTTTTACCTGATCTATTGCAGCTTTGTTCATCGAGGAGTTCAGACAATGGGCAATGCCATCATGTTCACTCATGCTATTTATCACATCCACCTGATTCTTCATGAGAGCTATCAATGGAGATACCACGATGGCTGTTCCCTCCATTATGAGAGATGGCAGCTGGTAGCACAATGACTTTCCACCGCCTGTTGGCATAAGCACAAAGCAATCCTTCCCATCAAGCAGATGCTTGATAATTTCCTCCTGCCGACCCTTGAACGAGTCGAAGCCGAAGTACTCTTTAAGCGGTTTTAGCAAGTTGACTTTCGGCATATTCCTTTGTCACTTCAAATTTTGCAAGATTCTTTGATGGTGCCTCATACATGGCATCCGTCATAATATTCTCTACTATCGAACGTAATCCGCGAGCTCCGAGTTTATATTCAACAGCCTTATCAACGATGTAGTCCAACGCCTCTGTAGTAAACGTCAGCGTTATCTTATCCATCTTGAACAGCTTGATATACTGGCGTATGATGCTATTCTTTGGCTCTACGAGAATACGCCTCAGGGCATCATGATCCAATGGGTCCAGATGTGTCAATACAGGCAGACGACCTATTATCTCTGGTATCAATCCGAATGACTTCAAATCCTGTGGTGCAATATACTGCATCAAGGCATTCTTGTCTATCTTTCGCACATTCATCACACTCTGATATCCCACAGTATGGGTATTCATTCTCTGTGCTATCTTGCGCTCTATGCCATCAAAGGCACCACCACAGATAAAGAGGATGTTTCTTGTATCTACATGTACATAATCCTGATCAGGATGCTTGCGTCCACCCTTTGGTGGTACATTTACCACAGTACCCTCCAACAGTTTCAACAGGCCCTGCTGCACACCCTCACCACTGACATCACGAGTAATGCTTGGATTATCGCTCTTGCGAGCTATCTTGTCTATCTCGTCGATGAATACTATGCCTCTCTGTGCAGCAGCGAGGTCGTAGTCGGCAGCCTGTAACAGACGGCTCAGAATACTCTCCACATCTTCACCTACATAACCAGCCTCAGTGAATACTGTAGCATCCACGATGGTAAAAGGCACATTCAGCAGTTTGGCTATAGTGCGTGCCAAGAGGGTTTTTCCTGTACCAGTAGAACCCACCATGATAATGTTGGACTTCTCTATCTCCACACCATCCTCATCCTCTGGCTGTGACAGACGCTTATAGTGGTTATATACAGCCACGCAAAGATATTTCTTTGCCTCATCCTGACCAATGATATACTGATCCAGATACTCCTTTATCTCCTGTGGCTTTGGCACCTGCGCCATATTCATGCCGCTTGGCTGACTTGTCACAACACCATCAGGTGTTTTCTTATCGACAGTTTGTATAATGTTATATGCCTGCTTTACGCAATCAGAACATATAAAGCCATCCATACCAGTAATCAGTAGGGGCACTTCATGTTCATCTCTTCCGCAGAAGCTACATCTATTTAGTTTCTTCCTCGCCATTTGTCTGTTTTTTCTTCAATACCTGATCTACCATACCATACTCCTTCGCCTCTTCTGCCGTCATCCAATAGTTACGGTCAGAGTCAGCCCACACCTTATCATAAGGAGTGTGAGAGTGGTCAGCTATGATGGTATATAATTCCTTCTTAAACTTCTGTATCTCTCTTGCTTCAATCTCTATGTCAGATGCCTGACCCTGCACGCCACCAAGAGGTTGGTGTATCATCACCCTTGCATGAGGCAGAGCAGAACGCTTACCCTCCCGACCTGCTACCAGCAGCACAGCGCCCATAGAGGCAGCTAAGCCTGTACACATAGTAGCAACATCAGAACTGATAAACTGCATCGTGTCATAGATGCCCAATCCAGCTATCACGCTACCACCAGGGCTGTTGATATATATTGAGATATCCTTACCAGGGTCGTTAGAGTCCAGATACAGCAACTGTGCCTGTATTGTATTGGCAGTATAATCGTTAATCTCTGTTCCCAAGAAGATGATGCGTTCCATCATCAGACGTGAGAACACATCCATCTGAGTCACGTTCAGCTGACGCTCCTCCAGGATATAAGGATTAAGATACTGACTCTGTGCTCTCAGCACATCATCCACCACCATACCGTTCATGCCAACTTTGCCAGTGGCAAACTTTCTGAAATCACTTGTAATATTATTCATAATCATATTATACTTTTCTTTCACATTATGTCGCAAAACACGATTTTCTCTACAAAATTACGAAAAAACATCGAGAGCCACAAATATTTAAGAAACTTTAACGGCTTTCAATTATCAGGAAAGCATATATTCAGGTTCAAACCAAGTTTTTCCTATTCGTTGAAAAAAATTCTCCAGCGAATAGAAAATCGAAAAAAATAAAAAGCATCTCCCTAACTAAACCACGTAAAGGTTTCTACCTCACAGATATCTTCTTACCATTACTGATGTACAACCCTGGTTGCAAAATAGCCGAATTGTCGAGACGCTGACCTTGCAGGTTGTAAACGGCGTTATCTGCTGCCTTGTAGGCGGCCTGAGCGGAGGTAATGCCTGTTACTGAATAGCTGACATTCTCGATGCTGAGCTGGCCGATGATGCAGTCGCTCCAGCCTGATGTAGCACTGTAGAAGGCTATGACGTAGTCATCCTGTTCAGTGATATCAAACTCAAAAATCTGCTGAGTAGGAACACTGAAACTATTGGATGCCGAATTACCGATGTTGATGTTTGGGGTATAGACCTGGCTGGCAACACTCTTGTTATCAGAACGCTTATCGATGCTGACCTCTACCTGACCGAAATTGGGCATATTCCAGTTGCAAGCCCTATACTTCACCTTATAATGTCCTGGTGCTAAACTAAGCGAATGTCCCCCTTCCGGAAGACCATATTTTGCCCAACCCTGATGAGCGGCACCATTGATGTTGCGAAAGTAAAGGCCATAGCTGAATCCCTTCGGACTGCCCGTAAACTGCAGCACTCGACTACCTGATGAATAGCCATTCCCTGGGCCTGAGCGTTTTTCGCTACTGTCAAAGACTGTCCATCCTGCTGGGAGAGCATTTGCTTCATTAAAACTTGTTGAAAGGCTTAATGCCAATGTCGGATTCTGCAGAGTCACGATAACAGAAGCTGTGCTTGTTTCACCATCGTTGTCGGTAGCAACAACCTGCAACTTATGCTTACCACTCTTGGCATCAGAGAGGGTTGCCTGATAAGGTGCTTCTGTGCATGTGGCAATAAGTGTTGAGCCATCATAGAACTCCACTTTTTCAATAGTACCATTAGGGTCTTCTGCTGTGGCTGTGATGGTGACATCGGGGAATATTGCCTCATTCTTTGGTCCGTAGCTGACAAATTTTGCTTCATCAAAGGGTGAAGTGATTTTTACGCTAGGAGTAGTCCTGTTCAAAGAGAATCGACTGCAGAAGTTCCATATCTCCTTACCTGTATATACCTGTGGTTCTTTGCTTATCCAGTGGCCTTTGTTAGGCAATTCCAACAGGCGTACCTCAGAACCGTCCTGTCCGCCCCCCCAGATATGCATCTTACAATCATTGAAGCCATTGTAGTTGTTGATAACCCTTTCTGTTGTGGAGCAGCCATTGTGGGCTATCCACACATTAAGAGCCGGCTGTGCACCACTGAAGGCGCATGTTTCATCGGCAGTACCATGAATATGCAGAATTGGTATGGCACGAGCGCTTGCGCTTGCAGTAGCACCGCCCATAGGATATCCGCTACATGGAGCAAAGGCCGCTATGAGGTCGGAAATCCTGTTCATAGCATGATAGGTCAGCATACCACCCATTGAAAAGCCTCCGAGATAGACGCGGTTGCGGTCAATCTTATGCCGGGTTGCCATCTTATCGATGATGGCCTTGATGAAATTGATGTCACTATTGCCTGAGATGTCCCAAGCCTTGTTGATACCATTAGGGAACACTACGACGAACTTTGCTGTATCACAGACAGCCTCCATGCTCACATTATCGTTTTTAAACTCGCTGTTCTGCATCCAGTTGGCATCCTGGTTATATCCGTGACAGAAGATGAGTAAGGGACGATTCTCTCCCAAGTTCTTTGGGGCATAGACATTATAAGTACGATTAACACCATCAACAGTGATGTTGTCTGCCATTACCGATGTTATTCCGGCAATCAGTAGAACGAGTAATAGAACAGATTTTTTCATTATGTATTTATTGAGAGAAAATTAGATTTCAAAGTCTAAGCATGAGCGTTGTACGGTATAAGGGCGTACTTTATTATCAGCAACTGCGACATGTGCTGGATGGGTAGCATAAGCCTTCAAAGCTGCTTCGCTCTCGAGAGTGCTATCGAGCATCACATCAGCATTTGATGATTCCAGGCGACCATCAACATTCACCTTCACATCTATAAGGCCTGGCACCTTACCGACAAGCCCTTCCAAACCTTCTTTAATACCAGCTTTAACCGTTTTCTTCTCATCCTCAGAGAGTTCAGGATTCAATGTCCACAAAATTACATGTTTAACCATAACTAAATATTTCTTTGTTTTTCAACTTTGGGCACAAAGGTACGATTAAGTGAGCAAAATAGCAAACAAAAAGGAAATTAATTTCATTTTTGTTTATACTTTCACTTGAAAAATACAAGGTTTAATAACTTTTTTATCATTTTCTCTTGGTATTTTGCTCACTTAATCGTATCTTTGTACGCGATTTTAAAAATAGAAGCATAAATGGGTACTAAAAAAATATTAACAATATTATTTGTATTTTTTGCAGCAATAGTGAGTATTTCAGCTCAGAAGGCTACCTATCTCACTACGGAGCAATTACCTAATCTCATAAAGTGTCTGCCAGCACCTCCAGCTTTCGACAGTCCTGAGTTTTCAAACGACATTGTGCGATATGCGTGGGGAAAGCAACAGCGCAAAGACCCTAAACGCGCTGCTATCGCAAAGGGTGATGCTATATGGGACTCTATCGACTCGCTGTTCCACCAGTTTGCAGTACCTTTCGGCTTGGAGGTGACACTAGAGGGTACTCCTGAAATATACAAACTGCTTACTACGGCAATCTACACCATCGACCAAATGCGCGTAGCCCCCAAAGCACATTATAAGCGTCAGCGTCCTTTTGAACGTTACGACGAACCAATGCTGACAGGAGAAGAGGACAACTTACGTGGTGAGGGCAGCTATCCTTCCGGGCATGCTCTGCGTGGCCAGACTTGCGCCCTGGTAATGGCACAGATAGCACCAGAGAATGCTGACACCCTCTTCTATCGTGCCCATATCTATGCTCAAAGCCGCGTCATTGCCGGAGCTCATTGGCAGAGCGATGTGGATGCCAGCCGTAATGGTGCTACCATCGGATATTGTGTCTTGCAAAATTGTCCTGCCTTCATAGAACAGATGAAGAAGGCGCAGAAAGAGTATAGGAAGGTGAAGGATGAGAAGTAAGAGGTGAGAGGTGAAGAATAATTGTGAATTAAGAATTAAGAAATAAGAAATAAGAATTATGCATTATGCATTATGCATTATATTGTTTATGACACTAGGTGTCTGTGGGACGTGGGCACAGACGTCGAGTTTTCGACTGTTCTCACCATTGAAGTACTACCCTACTGTTACGAAGGATATCATGAATCGTGACAGTGCCGAGCAGTCTTTGGAGGACAGAATATTGCTGGATATGTATATCAAACACCCTGAATTGGTGGAGAAAGACATCGAGACGGGAACTAATGTCAACATCGGAGCATCTCCAGAAACGCCGCCTTCACTATCGCTGACAGATACTACAAAGATACTGCCCATTGCGACTATGGAGGTACCAATAAAGAAACCCACACAACCAATAGACTTATATGTCACAAAACCCCATTTCTGGACCTTTATGGGAGACTACTATCTGCAATTCATGCAGAACCACGTTTCTGATAACTGGTATCAGAGTGGTAACAAGAGTTGGGCGATGCTGGGAACCGTAACCCTGCAATATAACTACGACAATGCAAGGAAACTGAAGTTTAACAACAAGTTGGAATTGCGATTGGGTTTCCACACTTCAGATGCTGATACCATCAATAAATTCAAGACATCGGAAGACCTGATACGTTATACTGGAAGATTTGACCGTCAGGCACATAAGCAATGGTACTATTCTTTGCAGGTACTGGCGTACACACAGTTTATGAGGGGCTTGAAGGATAATGACAAGAAGACGTACTCGGACTTTATGTCGCCTTTCACTCTTAACGTCTCTTTAGGTATGGATTACTTTGTCGAGACCAAAAACAAGAAACTGAAAGGTGTCATCCACCTCGCACCATTGGCGTTTAACTTCAAATATGTAGATAGAAAGAATTTGGCAGAAGCAAACGGTATAAAGACAGACCATCGCACGATTGAGGACTTTGGTACTCAGACAACAATAGAACTAGAATGGAAGCCTATTGTTGATTTGCTTTCGTGGAAGACACGTTTTTATGCTTACACAACATACCACAAGCTGCTCGTGGAATGGGAAAACACCATTTCGCTTAAGGTGAACAGATTTCTCTCAACAAACCTGTTCCTATATCCAAGATTTGATGACAGCGTAAAGCCCATAGAGCCAGGACACACCTTATTACAATTTAAGGAATACTTCTCCTTTGGCTTTAGCTATAGTATGTAGGAAGGTAAAAGGTGAAAGGTGAATACTTCTCCTCACCCCGGGGAGGTCAGGAGGGGGTTACTGTTCTGCGTCAACGGGATCGTCCTTAGAATAACCACGCAGGATATTGACGTCTTTCTTAATCTTGAAGACCTGACCATCAGCACCTTTGGCTGTACATAGGACAAAATATGTTCCTTGCTTTACCTGATGTCCATGATATGACCCATCCCAGCCTTCACCATTTACGTCATTCCACTCATAGAGTTTCTGGCCCCAACGATTGAAGATAATAGCACGAAACTCCACAATACTCTTGAATGACTTTGGCTTATAGAAATCATTCACACCATCTCCATTGGGAGAGAAGGCATTAGGAAGAATCAGTTCACTCTCACTGGCCTTAATGGTAAGAGGGGTAGCATCAAGGGTGTAGTATTCACGTTTGAATTCTATCACTTCCATCTGACCAATCGACGGATTCCATCTTTCAAAAGTAGCATATAGCGCTATGGAATCAGTACCGGCAGAGGTAAACTGTATCGTTGGATTCTCCTCATAACGGGTGATATAAGGAGCATCGAGATTACCACCATTATGGCACACTCGCCATTCATACTTCATATCCCAACCGTCACCATTGGTAACATTCATATAAAAAGTTGCGCTAATAGGTGCAGAACCCTCATATTCCGTAACATGCTCAACTGTTGCATTATCGGCGCCAACAGCATTAAACCATATCTCTAAGGATGGTTGAGCTTTTGTTTCAACGCCAAAAAACAAAAAAACAACGGAAAAGAGGATCGAAAAAAGGGAGTATGATATTTTTTTATGCATGTTTTTTATTTTTTTTTGCATTTCTCATAATTAAATAGTACCTTTGACCTTGTCGAAGGTACTTCCGCTCGAAAATAAAAAAGAAAATCGCGTTTTCTTTTGGTATTTTGCTCACTTATTCGTACCTTTGCACGCGGAAAAGATAAACCCGTATATTTAATGAAACGTTTAACTTCATTTTTTATTGCATTAATAGTCTGTTGCAACCTGTTTGCACAAGATACTTTGAAGGTGGGCGTCATGTTGCCACTTCATAAAATTGACGGCGATGGCAGACGTATGTTAGAGTACTATCGTGGTCTGCTGTTAGGCATCGAAGATTTAAAGAAACAGGGTAAGAATATTGCCGTCCACGCATGGAATATGCCGTCAAACGGCGATCCACGAACAGTCCTCGTACAGGAAGGGGCTTCTAACTGCAACATCATTTTTGGTCCGCTATACTCCAAGTACGTAAAGGTGATGGCAGACTTCTGTAAGGCATACAACATAAAACTCGTCATTCCCTTCTCTATAACAGGTGACCATGTGGATCACTATTCAAACATCTATCAGGTTTATCAGCCACAGTCATGGATAGATGAGACTGCTGTTCAACGCATCATGATAAACTTTACAGGATATCATCCAGTCATCGTTAACTGTAATGACACCCTCTCGAAAAAAGGTTCTTTTACCGCTCTGCTGAGACAGGCTTACGAGACAAGGGGAATACAATATAATGTCACAAATGTGCTGAATCCAGATGACACCTTTGAAAAGGCTTTCTCTACAAAGAGGAGAAATATCGTTATTATCAACAGCGGACGTTCGCCAGAACTGACAAAGGTAATTACAAAACTGGATACCTTAAGGGCGCATTATCCAGAAATAGAGATAACGATGTTTGGATATAACGAATGGCTGATGTATGCAAAGTATAACAAGACAAACTTTGAAAAATACAACGTACACCTGCCATCAAACTATTATTACAACGAAAACGGCAAACAGGTACAGGCACTTGAAAACAGGTATTTCCGCAATTTCCACGAGAATATGCAGTATGCCCTACCCCGCTTTGCTCTTACTGGTTATGATCATGCTATGTACTTCCTGGGACACTCAACACGATGGCTACAGACGCCACTGGACTTTGAGAAAGTACCTGGCGGAGGATATCGCAACAAAGCGTTTTATCTCATACACTACAAACCAACAGGAGGTGTAGAAGCTGTTAAATATTGATGCGTAAACAACTTTATACCATAATAGCACTCTGCCTTATGCTCTTCGCCCTTAATACAAGGGCGCAGGTGGGGGATTATCGCAATAGCTTCAGCGTAGGCGTCAGCGGAGGATATATCCTAACAAAGATGAGCTTTGTCACTGCTGTACCACAGACAATGCTGGGAGGTATGACGGGAGGTGTGTCATTCAGATATACCTCGGAGAAATATTTCTCCACACTATGTGCCATACAGGCAGAGGTAAACTACACACAAAAGGGTTGGAAAGAGAAGATAGAAACATATGACAATGGTCCCGTCATAAATCCTAAAACAGGTGTAGCAGAGGCATACCAAAGACGCATCAATTATATTGAAATCCCTATCTTCGCACACCTATCATGGGGAAAAGAGGGCAAGGGTATCAATGGTTTCGTAAACCTCGGACCACAGATAGGTTTCTGCATCGGAGAATCGACAAAGAAGACTTATGATATCCCATATACGAAAGCAAATACTGAAAAAGGTGCATTCGTAGAACAGGGCATCACCCAATTCTCAAGTCATCAGGGACGCATAAGCATCGTAGAGGCACAGGAGACTATGCCTGTGGAACATAAATTCGACTATGGCATCACCTTTGGCGCTGGTGTGGAAGCATGCATCAACAAGGTTGGACGCTTTGACTTAGAGGGACGCTTCTACTACGGATTAGGAAATATCTATGGCGACTCGAAGAAAGACTACTTCGGAGCCTCTAACCATACTACTGTTTACATAAAACTTTCTTACTTCTATGACCTCAAGAAAAACAAACATTGAAGTTTTAGGAGCAAGAGTGCACAACCTCAAGAATATTGATGTCACAATACCACGAAACAGTCTGACCGTTATAACAGGTCTCTCTGGTTCCGGCAAGTCGTCGTTGGCTTTCGACACCATTTATGCCGAAGGACAACGGCGGTATATCGAGACATTCTCGGCCTATGCCTGCAATTTCTTAGGAAACATGGAACGTCCCGATGTGGACGAGATAAAGGGACTGTCGCCAGTCATCTCTATAGAACAGAAGACGACAAACAAAAACCCTCGCTCTACCGTTGGTACTACCACAGAGGTATATGACTTCCTCAGATTGCTCTTTGCAAGAGCTGGTACAGCATATAGCTATGCCACAGGAGAGAAGATGGTGAAATATACCGAAGACCAGTTGGTAGAGATGATTCTGGAACGCTATGCCAACAAGAAGATATATATCCTGGCCCCATTGGTAAGAAACAGGAAGGGACATTATAGGGAACTCTTCGAACAGATGATGAAGAAGGGGTTTCTGCAGGTACGCATTGATGGTGAACTGCAAGAGATGACTCATGGCATGAAGCTCGATAGATACAACAATCACAATATCGAAGTGGTAGTTGATAAGCTGAAAGTCAGCGATGACGAGCAACGTGTTCGCAAAAGTGTAGAGGTAGCGATGAGACAGGGTGAAGGTCTTATCATGATTATGGATAAGGACACAGAAGAAACAAGGTTTTTCTCGAAGAGGCTGATGTGTCCTACAACAGGAATGGCATATAGGGATCCTGCTCCTAATGTCTTCTCATTTAACTCCCCAGAAGGGGCTTGCCCATATTGCAAGGGATTAGGATTTGTCTCTGACGAAGACCCATTGGCAGAGATAGATAATAAAAAGGATATAGAGGAAGAGGAAATGAGAGAATATGCTGTATGTCCTGCCTGCAACGGAAAGAGACTGTCACAAGAGGCTTTGTCATATCGCTTGCATGACAAGAATATTGCAGACCTTGCAGATATGGACCTTGACGAACTCTATGAATGGCTAGAAAAAGTACCACAATATTTGGAGCAACGTCAGAACGA
>Ga0326513_10000512_pt1 | contig 32970 bp, 50 predicted proteins | sample 2_2465_0518_D_FD_203654 | JGI IMG/M metagenome (GOLD analysis project Ga0326513, IMG submission 203654) | Bovine rumen microbial communities from UC Davis, California, United States - 2_2465_0518 | ecosystem: Host-associated > Mammals > Digestive system > Stomach > Rumen | place: USA...
GTTTCTGATCGGTTCAGGTACGGCCATAATAACTCCTGTGCAAAGTATTTCCCGGCCCTTGCGGGCCGGGATGGCGGATTAGCAGATGACGCAAGCCGGGGCCGGGCGAGACGCGGTCGTGGCGTTGCTGCTGTAGGCGTAGCCCGCCGTGTGGACATACCACACGTAGTTGGCATTGCCGCGATTGGCCGAGCGCAGGCGCACGGTCTGGGCGCTGGTGTGGTTTTCGATGGCATAGCGGATATGGTTTGCATTGGTGCCGTCGCCGCCCTGGACCTGCGGGCTGGACAGGCCGAGGCGTTCCTTCCAGTACGGCCAATAGGCACCCTCCACGCCAGCCAATTGCGGCGCAATGTATTCCTGCTCCAAGGACGGCAGGAAAAAGCGGTCAAACGTGATTTCGCTGGTGCCAATATCGCTGTCCGACACGGTATTAAGGGCCGTAACCACTTTGACAGGCTGCACGATTTCCAGGAAGTCGGCAGGAAGCCCCGCCATAAAGCCGCGCAAAGTTGCCAATTGCTGCGGGGGGCGATCATATACATTTTGCGGCTCCCACCATGCCCCGGCGGGCTTGTCGCTGTTCAGCCATTGCCGGATGCCGGACTGGCTCCAGCGGTTATAGCCATATGCGGCGCGCTGCATGTTGTTTAGCCCGGTGCTGCCGTATTTGGTGGAGCTGGACAGGCTGCCCAGGTCGGTGCCGCCGTCGCCCTCAGTCAACGCCAGCGGCCCCTCTATGGGCGTCACGCTCTTGGCATTGGCAAAGGTATAAACGCGCCAGTTGGCCGGGGCCACATCCGGCGCGCCCCAGGTGTAAAAGCTGGACGCGGTGCCAATGACGATCTGACCGCCCACGGCCAAGGCCTGCTCCAGCGTAAACTGATACACCTTACCGGCCACGCAATGGGTACCCCAGTTATTGCCGATGGTGAAATGGTACGTTCCCGCGGGCAATTCTTCGGCGCAGTACCAAATGGCCTCGCTGGCGTCAAACTGTACGCCCGGCAGGCCCCAATGGCTTTGAAGCCAAAGGCCGGGCACCGTTTCGCCCTGGGCGTTGACGGCCTCCAGGAAGGCCACCACGTCTTGGTCGTAATCGTACTCGTGCGTGTCGTCCTGCTTCCATTTTTGGCTGATCTGGTCGCCATAAGCAAAGACCTTGTTAGCAAGGCCCGCCCGCACAATCTGCCGGATGCCTTTTTCGGTGAGAACGTCAATGCTCCCGGCGTGGGCAATGGCGATCAGGTCGGCAGCCTCCGCAATGCGGTCAAGCTGCGCATTGACAACGGGTGTTTTTGCCATGGTTTAGTCCTCCTTTGTAATCACATAAAACAGGCCGTCCTCGTCCACCAGGACGCCGGTTTGCAGCACCTCGGCCACCTGGTCGGCGGCGTCGTTGGCGGCCGTGGCCGCGTCCGTGGCGGCATCCGCGGCCTGATCGGCGGCCTCGGCGGCGGTGTTTGCCAGGGTGGCCTTTTGGTCGGCCAGGGTGGCCTTGTCGTTGGCGTTGGTGGCGGCGGTGTTCGCCAGGGTGGCCTTTTGGTCGGCCAGGGCGGCCTTGTCGTTGGCGTTGGTGGCGGCGGTGTTTGCCAGGGCGGCCTTTTGGTCGGCCAGGGTGGCCTTGTCGTTGGCGTTGGTGGCGGCCGTATTGGCCGCGCTGGCCGCCTGATTGGCGGCGTCGGTGCCCTGCTCCATGGCGTCGATCTGGGCCAGCAATTCGTCCAGGCTGGGTACCACATGGCCGGGGTCAATGATATCCCCGGAGGCGCTGCGCTGCACGTTGACGGCCCAGGCGGCCAGCACGGTTTTGGCGCTGCCGTCCACCAGGCGCAGGGTCACGGTGATCATGCCGGGCACCGCGTAGGCGGCCTCCGGCAAAATGATATATGCCCGGTCGCCGTCCACCGTGCCGGTGATCACCACCGTGTTGCCGTCCGGGCGGATCACATAGCCGGTGGCGGTGCCGGTCAGGGCGACCGGCTCCCCGCCGTCCGTCACCACCGCGCCCATCAGGTTGCCCAGGTTGTCCTGGGTGAAGGTGTTCCCCATGATGGCCTGCACCTGCGGGGTGCGCTGCAAGTCGGTTTTGTACCAGGTTTCAAAATGGGCCATGCTTTACTCCTCCTTTTTCAGCCGCACGGTGGTGCGCCCGTTATCGAACCGGGTAATTTGCCGCACCGCCGTGTAGCCGGAAAACACCCGTTCCCCGTCCACGGGGTCGGTGTATGTCAGGGTTTGGCAGCCGTCAAAGTCCGCCGCTATTTGGTGGGTGCGCCGGGCGTCCCGCAATTGGATATGGCAGCCGCCGTCCGGCGCGGGTGCCCAGGCGTATTCCACCTCAAACGTCTGGCCTTTACTGGTCGTGAGCGTCGGCATCCTTCTTTTCCTCCTGCTCTTCCTTTTCCTCCTGCTGGGATACCAGCACCTTGCGCACCGCCACCAGGCGATTGATACAGTTAATGACGGGCAGGGTAATATCGTTGGTCTGATCCACGCGGGGACGCAGGGCGGCCAGGGTGTCGATCACCTGGGCCAATTCGGTGGTGGGATTCATGGTGTACCTCCTTTATGTTTCGTATGTGTCGCTCTTGCTGTACGGGCCATAATAGCCGTGGGTTCCGTCGGAATAATCAATTGTTATCCAAATACTGCCCGACACAAAATAACCGTTAGACCTTTTCGCCACATTGCCAACCACAAAATTGCTGACATAGCAGGCAGTAACCGTGGGATTTATAATCGTTGTGGAGCCGTCGCGCACACCGGCCGCATAGCCCGTGGCGTAGCCGTCATTGACGCCATCGGAATATCCGTTCGTATAGCCCGCGGATTCCCCGGCGCTATAAACGCCGGATGCATCCACGTTTACAGAGCCGGAGCCGGTTTCGCTATTGCTGGCCGTAGCGGACAAGGTCACGGGGATTATATGGTTAGCATCCGCCGAGCCCGGTGTGCCGGTCACAGAGCTAATGGTCACGCTGGCCGCGCCCGTGGCGTATCCGTCATTGACGCCATCGGAATATCCGTCCGTATAGCCTGCGGTTTCCCCCGCGTTGTATCTGGCCGATGCGTCCACCGTGAAGGTCAGCACCGACGTGGTGCCGTCCTTAATGGTGATCGGGTACAGGTTCGGGGTCTGCTGTGTGGGCGTGCCGATCGTCTTGTCAATGGTGATCGTAGCGCCCAGGCCGGTGCCTGCGCTGGGAATACAGGTGCAAACATTCTCGTCCCACAGTTTGTTGACGTGGACGCTGTTCTGGCCTCTTGTCTCCGCCGACGCCACCGCGTCCTTGTAAAATTGTGTGTCGGCGATATTAAAAGAATCGCTGCCCGGCGTGCTCTGCGCCGCGCCCTGGGTGATGGTGATCACGCCGTTATCTTCGGTAACTTCTATATCGTGATAGTGCGCCAGGTCTATATTTCCGTCGCTGGCTACCGTCCAAAGGTTGGACATAAAGGACAAGGTATAGCTGGTCAACTGTTCCCCGTCCAGGGTGATGTATTGGCCGGACAGGGACGCGCCGCCGATTTGGCCGTGGGCGGTAATATTGCCGTCTGTGGAATGCAAGGAGCCGGAGAAGTTGCCGGAATTGCCCACGAACAGGTAGCCGGTCAAGTTGACCTTGGAGGCCGCAATGGTGGCGGATCCGCCGTTGATCTTGTCCACGATGATGCCAGCGGTGAGCGTGTCGTTATCGTACACGCCCCAGGTGGCGCGGTCGGTGGCCGTCACGTTGACGCGGGAGCCCTGGATATTCACGGAGCCGTTGTTGATCTTGTCAACGATGATTCCCGCCGTCAGGCTGCCGTCGGTATATACGCCCATGCTGGCCTGGCCGGTGCCCAGGTACAGGTTGGAGCCGTCCACCACATGCAGGTTGCCCTGATCGTCCACCACCAGCTTGCCGGTGGCGGCGGTCACGCTGTCGCGGTTCATCCAAAGGGTGCTGCCCTCGATGGATTGCACCCGGCCGTCCACTTCTTCAATGTCGCCCAGGGCCGCGCTGATATTATCCGCGTTGGCCTGGATCAGGGCGGCCAGGTCATCCTCCGCGCCCTCGGCGCGGCGGATTTCCCCGCGCAGGTCGGTGTCCGTCTGGCTTAGTTTGGTGTATAGGGTTTCGGCCTGGCCCAAGCTGTTGATGCCGGTTTTCGTGACCAGAGTGCTGATTTCGTTATTATGCACCCGCAGCTCGGCCAGGTTGCTGGACAGGCCTTGATACAGGCTATACAGCCGCGCGCCGGTCTGGGGGTCAAGCTCGATGCCGGTTTCCCATAGGTCGGTCAGGCCGGTGCCGTCCAGGGCTTCCTGCTGCTTGGACACCACCATGGCCCAATGATCCAATTTCTTGGCCGTGCCGCCGCCGCTGCGGCTGGCGCTTTTCGCCGTGGCGCTGGCGGAGGCCGCCGTCTTGGACGCGCTGGCAATGGTATCCGAAAACTTGGGCAGGCGGTTGGCAAGATCCACCACCACATGCTCGGGCTCCCCCAGCACGTCGGGATAGTTGACGCCCACCACGCGCTCGTTGACGGTGATCCCGTCGTCCACCAGGGCGCACCGGGTCAGTTTGCCCAGGTCGAAGCTGTCCCAGGGGTCGCCGGTCTGGCGGGCCAGCTCGTACCCGTCCACGGTGATCTGCACGGCGGGCTCCCCGTGGTCGGCCATAAACTGCGCGGCCCACGCCGCCGTGTCCGCCACGTCGGCGGTGTCCACGGTGGCGGTCTTTTCTATGATGCCGTATAGGGCCTGGGCCGCCGCGTTGTCGATGATCTGCACGGCGGTGGTGGCGCCGCCCCCGCTGCCGTCCTGGCCCACGTCGCTGGTGCTGGTGACGCAGAAATACAGCCGGGTGCACAGGTCGGCGTCGTTGCGGGTCACGGTGCAACTGTGGATATTGCGGCTCACCCGCCATTCCGCGCTGACCGTGTCCGGCAGGCGCAGCCAATGCAGCGTCCAGGGCCAGGTGGTGAAGTCATAGGCCATATAATAGCCGTGACGGTCGCCCACAAACTCTGTCAGCAGGTCGCTGGCCTTGTCGTAATTGATGCCGGTTTTCTTCCATTGGCCGGTGTCCTGGCAGGTGCCAAGCTGCCAATATACCGCCTTTTGGCAGGCCAGCAGGGCGCGCAGGTAGCCCTCGGCGGTGCCGGTGTAATCGGTCTGCGCAGCCCACACGCAATCGCTCAGGGTGTCGATGCCATGGAGCAGCGTATAGGTGCGCTCCCGGCGCGCCTGGTGGGCGGTGTTGGTGACGCGGTACAGCCCGGCGCTGCCCTTGGCGGTGTAGATCTCCACCCAACTGTGCATAGCGGGCAAAGGGCCGCGCAGATCCAGCGTCATGGTGGCCGTGCTGGCGGCGTTGAGCTGGAGCTGCAAGGACAGGGCCGTGGGCATCAGGCGGCACACCTCCCGCCGGTTGGCATCCAGCAGGCGCGGCAATCTTACAGCCATGTTCCCCGCACCTCCGTTTCCACCTGGCAGGCCGTGCTGGCCGTAAAGGATACCTCATTGTAGCCCGGCGCGGCCATCAGGTCGTCGGTGCTTTGGTCGCTGCGGCAGGCCAGCAGGCTGGCCGCCGACGTTTTGATATACAGATAGCCGCGCTCGTCGTAGCCGATCAGCAGCGGCACACCCTGGGCCACGTTCAGCTCGGACAGGGTGAAATGGTGCGCGCCCAGGGTGATGGTCAGGGTTTGCAGGGTGCCGTCCGTGGGCGTCACGGTGACGGCGGCCAGGGCGTCCGCCGTCCCCCGGTTCAGTATGCTGCCGCTGCCGCCGGTGCCGGTCAGGGTCAGCATTTGCGCCACCCTATCCTCCCAGAACGGGGACGCGGCGGCGTCAAAGTCAATTGTAAATTCTTCCCGGTAGTCGCGGGGCGTCATCATGGCGGCCCGGCCCGCGCACAGGACGCGGAGCTGCTGGCCGGGGCGGTTGCTGATCTGCAAAACGCCGTCCTGCGCCCAGCCGTTCACCTTGTCCAGGATGGCGGCGCGGGCGGCCAGGTCGCGCAGCTCCCGGATGGCAAACACCACCGACACCCGGCGATTGACCCGGCGGCGGGCCAGCCAGCGCTGGCCGCTGCGGCCGGGGTTGTCGCCGTACAGGAGCTCGGTCTGCGGCGCGTTGTCGGGGATGTTCTGCACCAAAATGCGGCCGTCCAGGCCTTGCAGGGATACGTTATTCAGCCATGCGTTAAGCGGCAGCACATCCTCACCTCCTCGTCTGCATCTGCGCGCCGATATAGCCGTCCACGGCGGGGGCCACCAGCTGGCCCACCACCTGCTTGTCCATGACGATATAGGCGTTTATATCGCCGCCGCCCTCCCGGCCGGGCGCAGCCGCCGGGCGCGCGGGCACCGGCGCGCGGGTGGTGGTTTCCACCATGCGATTGGTGGCCCGCTCCACGGCGCTGATCTGATCCTCCATGCCCTGGGCAAAGCCCTGGGCCACAAAGCCGCCCAGCCTTGCCATGACCTTGGACGGGCTGGCAATCTGCAAGGCGCTTTTCATGGTGGCGGCCACGGCCTGGGCCAAGGCGGACGCCGCGTTGATGGCGTCCTGGGCGCGGGCGTTGATGCCGTTTGCCAGGCCCACGGCGGCGTTTTCGCCGATCACCTCCAGGAAAGACATTTCCTGCTCCACTTCCTGGGTGGCGTCCTCGGCCATGCCCCCCACCGCGTCCACGGCGTCCTGGGCGTTTTCTTCTATGCCTTTTTTAAAGTTTTCCCCGGCCTGCTGGCCCGCCTCTTCCATCTTTTCGGCCTGTTCCTCGGCCATTTTGCCCAGGGATTCAAAAAGAATGTCAAGGGTGCCCTCTTTGTCCACCTTGCGGCCCTGGGCCGTCATGCGGTCGATAAAGTCCATGGTGCTGGCGTAGCGCTTGCCCATGTCCTCGTTGCCGAATTGCTGCTTTGTAAATTCGGCGGCATCCATGCCCTCCGCCACGGCGGCGGCTATGGCGTCATATACGGCCTTGCCGGTTTCCTTTGTGGGGCTGTCCTCCCGGATGCCCAGCAAGCGCTTAATATCCGCAAACGCCTGCTTGTACGGCTCCACGATGGCCTGGCCCATTTCCTTGGCGGCCTCGGTGTCGATCTTGATACCGCCCAGGTCAATGTCGCCGTTTTCGTCCCGCTGGCCGATGCCCAGCAGGGTGCCCTGCTCTTTGACCTCCTCCACCATGAGTTTGCCGCTTTCCACGGCGGCGTCGGCCAGGGCGGCCACCTCGGCCTTTTTCGCCAGGCCAGCTAACGCGCGGGTGATCCAACTGCCGCCCGCCACCTTGGCAACGTCGGAGGCGGTATCCGCCACCCCGCTGTTTGCCGCGGCGCTTTCCACGGCGGACTTGGCGGCGTTTACCGCGCCCGCGCCGCCGCCCATGCTGCCGATACGGCTCCAGGGCACCAGGCGCAGCAGGCGCACAAATTCCAGCACTTCCTTGGTCACGGTCAGCCCGGCCCAAGCGCCACCCATGCCCAGGAGAACGGTGGTCACGGTGTCGCCGTTTTCCCTGAGCCAGTCCAGCGCGCCGGTCAGCCCTTCCACGGCCCCGGTGGCCTTATCCACCCAGCCCTCAAAGTCCTTGCCGGTCAGGCTGTCCACCAGGGCCACCGCAGCGTCGCCCAGCTTTTGCAGGGCCTCCTGGCCCTGCGGGCTTTCCGCCCACTCGTTAAAGCGGGTCAGCGCCGCCGCCACGGAATCATTTAATTGTGTAAAGGCCGGGGCAAGCTGGGCCAGCAAGGTGTGCTCCGTTTTGCCCATGGCGGCCACAACGCGGTTGTGGCTGTCGTCCAGCGCGCCCAGCTTGTCCACGTTTTCCTGGGACACCACGGCCACCTGGCGGCCCTCTTCGGCCAGGTCTTTGTATGCCTGGCTCCCCGCTTCAATCAGCGGTTGCAGGTCGCGCCAGCTATTGCCGAAAATATCCTGGGCCTTGGCGGCGCGCTCCGTCGGGTCTTTGATCCGGCTCAGGGCGTCCACGCAATCCCAAAACACCTCGGTGGCGTCCCGCACGTCGCCGTTGCTTTGCCTGGTCACGACGCCCAGGTTATTAAACGCCTTGGCGTCCTCCTCGCTGCTGCTGGTCAGCCGTTGGGTCAGCTTTTCCCGGTGGGAAATGATGGCCGATACCTCGGTATCAATAAACTGGCTGGCGTACATCCAGCTTTGATAGGTTTCCGGGTCAATGCCCGCCTGGCTGGCAGCGGTCGCCAGGTCGTCGGCCCACTTGGCCGCCTCGGTTTCGCTGTTATACAGCCATTCGGCAAATTCCTTGGCCTTGGTCAGCGCGTCCGCCAGCTTTTGCCGCATGGATTCAACGGCCTGGATGGCCTGCTCCAGCTTTATGCTTTTGTCGATGCTTTCCGCCGTTTCGCCCAGATCGTCAAAAGCCCCGGACACGCCCTCCACGGCCTGCTGCTGTTCGCCCAGCTCCGTTTCGTTCTTGTTGAGCTCGGCCTGCATGTTGACCAGGCGGGTTTTGGCCGTGTTCAGCCGGGTGTTCCAGGTCTGCATGGCCTTGCTGTTGGGGTCTATGCCTTTTTCCTTCAGCTTGTCCACGGCGGCCTGGGCGGCGTCCACGGCCTTTTGCTGCTCGGCCATCTTTTCCTTGAGGATACGGGCCTTGTCCGCCGCATACTGCTGGGCGTCGCCGGTGGCCTTGAATTGCGCCTCGGCTAACTTCTGTTCGCTGTCCAGCACCTTGATGGAATCGGCGGCTTCCTTCATTTTCCGGGAAAATTCCGCCGTGCCCTCAGCGTTTACCTTGATGCCAATATCGCCGTTTTTTGCCATTATGCGCTCCTTTCTGCCCGCAGAGCGCGTAAGCAAATATCAAAATGGGGTCAATCCGCGCAAGCGTTCACCTTGACGCGCTTAATGCCGTGCTGCTGGTCGTCATAGCGCTGGCGCAGTATGAAAAGGTCACAGATCAGGCCGGGCGTCAGGCGGTGCATTTCCCGCCAGTCCAGCCCGGCAATCAGGCCATAGGAGGCCACGGTGCGGTAGGTCAGCCGCCCGTCGTTTCTTTTTTTTTGAGCTCTTCCAGGATTTCGTCCACTTCTTCGTCGTCATCGTCGCCGTCCAGGGTTTCCATTTTCATGGCCTCGGTGATGGTTTCCATGATGGCAATTTGCAGCCTGGGAAGCTGGCCGGGGTAGATATGGCCCTTGAGCCACTTTTCATCGGGCACCTGCACGTTGGCTTCCTTTGCCATTTCCACCAGCAGCCGCACCAGGAAAGTGCGGTCGCTCATTTTCTCCGCCAGGCCGCGCACGTCCAGGGCGTCGCCGCCGTTCATGGCCTGCACCCTGTCCATGGTGTCCAGGGTATAGATAAGCTGTATCTTTTTCCCGCCGATTTTGATGGTCATAAAGATCACTCCTATTCGTTAATAGCCCGCCCAATTCGGAATAATTCCGAATTGGACGGGCGCATGGGTTCCCGATCAGCCGCCGGTGCCGGTGCCGCCGGTGCCGGTGCTACCGGTGCCGGTGCTGCCGGTGCCGGTGCTGCCGGTGCCGGTGCTGCCGGTGCCGGTGCTGCCGGTGGTGGCGGTGATATTCGCCTTGGCGTCCAGCCAGGCGGCCGCCTCGCTTTCCGTCTCGAAGGTGTGGCGGTCACGCCAGGAGATTTTGCCGGAATTGTCCAGAAAAACGCCCTGGCCCCGCGCCACGACGGTGGGGGTCTGCCATTCCGTATTTTCGCCCCTGGTGGTGGTGGTTTCGCTGTTTTCACCAAACTGGGCCTTGTGATTCCACACGCCCTGGAAATACCGCACGCCCCGGCGCTTGCGCACGCGAATGTAGCCATAGCCCACATACGGGGCCGCCTCGTCGGTCTGGCGGTAGGTGCCCTCGTCGCCGTCCACCTCTTCGTCGCCCAGGGCGTAGACGCGCACCTCGTCGGTCAGGTCGTCCGCTTCCACCTCGGTGGAAATGCCGGTGATGCCGTTTTCGTTTTCCACTTCACGGTCGCCAGCATACAAGGGATTGGTGCCCCTGGTAATGGTCACGTTGGCCCGGATGGGCTCACCCATGACCTTGCCCGCCTCATAGGTGAGGCCGGTGCCGGGGGTTTCGGTTGCGATTTTCGCCACGACCAGGTGGCGGATGCCGATAAAAGCCATATTTGTCTCTGCGCATGTCCGCCCTTGCGGGCGTCCGCGCTCCCTCCTTCTTCGTTTTGTCGGCTGCATAGCCCTTATGCGTCCCATACGGGCCGCAGCGGGCCGTGGTTTACTTGTTCGTTATCTTGTGGATGCCCTTTCCGTTTTCGCTGCCGGTGCCGCCGCCGTAGGGCGGCAGGCTGCCGGTCTGCCAATAGGTGTCCACGCACTCGCGCACCTTGTTTTCCATGGCCTGCTGTACCTGGGACTTGACCCCGTTGGCAGCGCGGCGGACAAAGGGGATTTTTTTGCGGGTGCTGCTGCCGCTTTCTATGCTGCGGGCGATCACCACCAGCGGCACGCCCTTGGGAAAGCGCTTGCTCTTGTGGCGGCTGTACCCGTCAAAGCTCGCCACGCTGTTGGCCCCGTCGCCGGGGCGCTCAAACTTGGCTATGCCGATGCCGCCCAGCAGGTCGGCCTTGTCGTCCTCGGTTAAGACGTTCAAGGGCTCTGTGCCGTTTGGCGCGCCGGGCAGCGGGTGAAAGGGCTCCGTCGGCAATCCTTCCACGGCGGCCGCCAGGGCGTCGGCGGTGGCGCTCATGCCGTCATACAAGGCCCGGGAGCATATGTCGTCCCCTGCCTTGCCCAGGTCGGATAGCTTTTTCATTACGTCCGCCGCGCCGGTCATTTCAATCCTCATCGTCCACCTCGAACACCCATTCAAAGTGCATGAGCCGGGTGCCCTCTTCGTATTGTTGGGAATTGAACCGCCAGGCGACGCCGGACGCGCGCAGCGCCCTTTCCACCTTGGCCTTGGCGGTGCGGCCGCGGCCCTTGGTGAAAAGGTCAACCGTGCCCTGATAGGCGCGCTCCACCAGCTGATCCCCAGCCCAAAGGGTGGAGGCGCTGCCGTCGATGGCGTACACGCCATAGGGCGGCATGGGCTTATCGTCCCAGCCGTCCTCGGCAAAGGGGATGCCGGAGGCCGTCAGTTCAAAAACCAGTTCGTCAAACTCGGTCGTGCGGTCGCTCATAAACCGGCCACCCTTTCCGCAATCAGCTCCACGGCGTCGGCCTCCGTTTCATAGCTGCGCATAATGTCGTAGGTGACGCCGTTGTATATGGCGCGCTTTTCGCCCTGGTATTCAAAGCCGTGGGACAGCTCAAACACATATTCCGGGTGCTTGCCGTGGCCCATGGCTTCGTATGCCTCCCGGCGGCCCACAGACTTGATGCAGCAAAACACGGCGCGGGTCTGCTGGTCGTGTTCGTCATGGACGCCGCGCGCGGCCGGGGAATCGGCCACCAAAAGGATGGTGTCATATTTCTGCATGTCATTCCCTCCAGTCGGTGTAGCCGGTGGCCGTCATAAGCTGCGCCTTTTGTTCGTCGTAGGACTTTTTGAGCCGGTCATAGTCCGGCGGGCTGCCGAAGTGAAAACGGCAAAAAGTAACCACCGCCCGCGTGATCAGCGGGTCGGTGGTCAGCTCGCTGTGTACCCCGGCAAGGCCCAAGTCAGCAAGCGCCGCGTCGATCAGATCCTCCAGATCGGCGTCAAAGGCCTGCGAGGTGATATGCAGCGCAAGTCTTACTTTTTCAAGCATTGCCGGTTATCCTCCCATTAGGACTGCTTGACGGTCAGCTTGGCAAAGGCCTTGGGGGCGACCAGCTTGCACTCAAAGCGCGCATAGCCGCTATGGACGATCACATGCTTTTTAATGTCCTTGTCGCTTTCCACCATGATGTCCTGGATCATGTTGCCAGCCACCTGCTGCGGGTAGCCGATCAGCAGCACGTTGGCGGCCACGGCGTCCTCCACCTTGACGGGGCAGCCGATCAGGGCACCCTCCTGGCCCTCCTGGGCGTTGACCTGGAAAATGGGGCGGCCGGTGGTGTCCACCATGCCCACCAGGTAATTGTAGATGGTGGCGCGCTTGGCGTACACGACGCACTGACCCTTGGCGTTTTCCAGCACGGCCATGGCGGCGGCTACGTCGGTAAAGGCCAGCTTTTTGACGGCGGCGCTGTTGATGGCGTTGGTGGCGCTGGCGTAGTCGGTGTTGATCTGCGCCACCACGTCGGCGGCCAGGGCCGCGCCCATGCGGTCGGCGATTTCGGACACCAGGAAGCCCTCAAAGGCGTCCAGGCTCATTTTCGCCATGGCATAGGTCAGCTCCACATGCTTGGAGAAGTCCTTGCCGGACAGCGTGACCTTGATGAAGTTATTGATTTCGTCGTCGTTGGCGGCGTTCTCGTTGACGGTGGCGGCGTCGCCCTGGGTGATGGCGGTGCGCACGGCGATTTCCATAATGGTGCCGGTGCGGTACAGGGTAATATCGCCCAGGATAGCGTGCTGCTCCTCGATCAGATCCCAAATGCTGTCAAGCATCTGGCGGGGCAGCACGTTGGCCGCGCCGTTGGTGGCGTCGCCGGTGGTCGCCACATAGGAAACGGCGTCGCGCTCCTGGCGGGTCATGTCCTGGCCCAGCAGCTTCTTGAGCAGGCCGGTGCGGTATTCGGGGGATTCGATGGTGTAAATGGTTTTCACGGGGCTACCCTCCAAATCTTTGAAATTACGGGTCACGATGCCAGCGGCACCGGCGGCCATGCGGGCGCGGAGCTGGGCGCGGCGGCGGGCCTGGCTGTCGCGCTCCTCGCGGTCGCCGTCCTGGCCGTCTCCCTCTTCGTCGTCCTGTTCCTCTTCCTGGGTGTCGCGCTGTTCTTCCTGGCCGTCACCTTCGGCGGCGTCGGCCAGCCCTTCGGCTGCGTCCTCCAGGTTTTCAAGGGCCGTTTCAATTTCGGAAATTTCGGCCTCGATGGCTTCCAGGTCGGCGTCGGGCTCGTCCAGCATTTCGCGCAGCTTGCGCAGGCGGGCCATGGCCTTGGCGCGGGTGTACTTTTTAGGCATGTTGTCTACCTCCCAATAGGTCGTTGATGGTGATAATGGATTTCAAGCGCCGAATTTTGCCGCGTCTCTCCGCGCGGGCGCGCATAATCGCTCCGTCATACGCGCAACGGGCCTCTATGTCAGTTCCGGGGTTGGCCGGAATTGAAACAGCGGAAACGTCAAAAACCTTGTCGATGGCGTAAATAAAGGACGTGTTTGTGGACGGGTCAAAATGGCCGTCCGCCACGGTAAAACAAAAGCTCATCCTGGTGATGAGCTTTGCATTTATATCTTCCCATATGTCGCGGCTGCTGGGCGTCAGGCCCAGGTTGGCCTCGGTCAATAGCCCGTGATCGTCCACCGATAAAAGCAGGGAGCCGTTGGACGTGCGGGCATATACCCGGCCCATGTGGTCATATTGGAAAATGACGTCCGACATGTCCGCCCGGTCAAAGGCGTGGCGGTCGATCTGTTCATACACGGGGCCGTCAATATCCTGGAAAAGCAGGTATTTTTCAAAGGTGGAAGCGTAGCCCCGCGCGTGGTATTGCACCTCTTCCACCGGTGCCATCAGCTCCATGCTGCGGTAAATGCGCTCTTTGGGTTTATAAGGCATCATCGTTCACCCCTTCCTGTCGGTTCACGCTGCCGTTGGCGTCCTTGTATTCGCCCCGGATGATATAAGCCTGGCCCTGGCCGTCGGGCAAAGGCGGCATATTAAACACGGCGCGGGCCTCGTCCCGATTCCACACGCCCCTGTCCACCATCATGGCGGCCATGTTCAATTTGTCGCTGTTGGTCATGTATTGCAGCCGGTTGCTGGTGAACATGATCTTATTGCCCCAGCCGCGCTCCTTGTCGGTGTAGGTCATGGCGCTGTGCACCTCGCTGGCCTGGATGGCAAAGGTTTCCACGCCGCCCTCGTAAAAGGCGCTCCAGGCGTCGCCGTAACACTTATTTTGCAGCACGTCCTCATTGACGCCGAAGTAGTTAAAAACATTGGTGTTTATCAGCTTCATTTGCTCGGCGTCCACCTTATAGGGCACCTGTTTAATTTGGCTGATATTGTCGTAGGTGTTGGGAAAAAGCAGGATGCCGCCGGATTCGTCCCGCAGGTTGTCGGCGTTAAAGCGCTTGCGTTCCTTTGCCAAGTCCTCCGGTTTCATAAAGTTGGTCATGCGCGCCATAAACCGGAATGTGGCCCCGTTTTTGATGCCCTCGGTGATCCCCTGCTTTTGCATGTTCGCCAGATCCAGGGTGGCGGCCAAGGCCCTGTTTGTGCTGCCGAATAAATCGTCCTTGTATTGGTGGCGCGTCATAATGCCGCACTCGTCCAAGGGCAGCGCGGCCTGGATGCCGGAAAGAAAGTTATAGCGCAGCCACGGCTCCCCGCTTTCCGTTTCCCGGACTTCGCAATGGGACGGCAGCACCGGGAAAAAGCCCTCGATCTCCTGGCCGTCCGGGCCGTAAATGGGCACAATGAAACAATTGTTTTGACACTCCAGGATGGTGCGCACCCGGTACAGATATTGATACCAGGTCATAAACGGGTTAGGCTGGGAGCGCAGCCGGGTGCGCAGCTTGGGATTGGCCGAGCCCGTGACCGTGACCTCCAACTTGCCGCTGTGCCGCGCCAGGGCGTCAATGGCGGCGCGGACTAACTCGGATTCGTACATCTGGCCGTCCCAGGTGGTAAATACGGGCTGGTAGCCCGTCACCGTCTGCCAAACGCCGCCCAGCTTGGGCTGGCGCAACCGGCCAAACAAAATATCAATCAGGCCCATAATACAAACTCCTTATCATGCCGCGTTCCGTAGCTGTTCGCCTATTTCGTCGTGTTTAAATGCCCGCATACACATGGCGTCCAGCAGGGCGGCCATGCCGTCAATGTGCAAATTGCGGGCCAGTTTGACCAGCTTTTTGCGGTTGTTTTCCGCGTTGATCTTGAGGGCGCTGTCCAGGCAATGCACCTTTAGCAAATCGTTGTCCCCTATATGGATGGTGCCATCCATAAAGCGGCCCTCCGTCTCGTTGATAATGCCGGTCAGGTTTTCGCCCTGGCCGACTTCATGGCAATGGAAGCCATAGGCCTCCATGTCCTGCACCAGATAATTGGCACCGTATCGGTCATAGCCCACGGCCAGGGGATAGATGCTATACTGTTCAATCAGGGACACAAACCAGTTGAAACAATCCTGATACAGCACATAATTGGTGCCGGACAGGGTGAGCAGGCCGCGCTTGGCGTACAGCTCATAGGGCAGGCCGTCCCGCGCCGAGGCGTCCTTGACCCGCGCGGCGGGCAGGAAAAAGTGGCTGATTACATGGAGCTGGCCGTCCCGCTCCACCACGATGCAGCAGCTTGTCAGGTCGGTGGTCTGGCTTAGGTCGATGCCGCCGACGCAATAACAGCCCCGGAATTGCTCCAGGGTCAAGGGATCGCCGCACGCCCGCATGATGGTTTCCGCCCGCATCCAGGCCTGGCTGCTGTTCTGCTTGATGCAGCAATATTTGGTGATAAATTCCACCTTTTTGCTGAGGGACTGATAGGCGCTGTTGATTTCGTCCAGCATAAACTGGACGGACACGGACACGCCCAGGCCGGGCAGGGACTTGCGCAGCTCGTTGATATCGTCCCATTTCGCCACGTCGTCGATCATGTACAGGATGGGCAAAAGGCGGGTTTCCCGGCTGTCGCCGTTCAGATAGGCGGTGCCGCGCTTGATCAGCTCGTCGTATATGCCCTCGTCCTCGTAGCCGCTGGACGTGATCATAAGGGTTAGCGGCTGTTCGCGCGCGCCGGTGCCGGACACCATGACCTCATATTGCCGGAGGCCGCGTTCGCCGGGCCAGCTGGAGCCCTCGTCGCAGACGGTCAGCTGCGGGTTGTAGCCGTCGGCCTTTTTTTCGTTAAAGGCAATCTTGCGGATGCTGGTATTGGACTCCTTCACATACAAGTCATTTTTGCGGGGCCGGGTGCGCTTGTTCAAAGACGGCTCCTGCTCCACGGCAAACTTAAAGGCCGAATACACCAAATCGGACTGATCCAGCTTGGGTGCCACGCAATAGACCTCGGAGCCAAATTCACATTCGCAATAGACCATATACAGCATGATGGCGGCGGCCAGCAGCGTCTTGCCGCACTTGCGGCCAATCACCATCACCACTTGGCGGAAATGCCGGTTTCCGTCGGCGTCCACCAGGCCGAAAATAAGGCTGATTGCGGCTTTTTGCCATAAAGAAAGGACAAGGCGGCCGGGAGCCATCTTGCCCTTGTTGTGGTGCATATAGCGCTCAATAAATCGTATGGCGTTGTTGGCCTTGCGCTGGTCGAAGGTATAGACGCCGTTCTCCAGGTCGTCGATAACGCGCTGGTACAGCTTGCGCACCCACAAGCCCACCATAATGCCGCCATTGACTATGCCCTGGTAATACGCCAGGATAAAGTTATCAATGGGGATGCAGGAATCACACGCCGTTGCGGTATTCGCTGATTTCGTCATCGTCCGCGTCCTCTTCGGGCGGCAGCATGTCGTTAAGCTGCCGAATGATTGCCTGATAGTTTTTATCCAGCTTGATGAACAGCGCGGCCTCCGGGCGTTCCCGGTTGTACGGCTCCACCTTTTCGGACTGAGTGAAAAGTTCCGTCAAGCCGTTTTTGGTAATATCGGCGTTGAGAATATCCAGACGGACGCGCAAACGTGCCGCCTGGACGATCAGGCCCTCCGCAAGCTGTTTCTGCTTGGGTTGAAGGTTGCTATAAACTGCGGACAGGCGGGAAATTTCGCCCTTTTCCGTGACTTTTGCCACGTTCTTGCCTCCTTTTCTGCGTTCTCTTGATAATTCGCATGGGGTGGGGGTTATTACGATTCGCGCGCGCTATCCCGCGCAATCGCACGGGCCTATATGCGCGCCGTGGAGCTAAAAATTGCAGTAACACCCGGACTGGACAGCCGCGGCGGACGGAAAAGCAACTGGGGGGATGTCAACGCGCCGTGACGCGGCCGTATTCGTCCACTCGCCACCGCTTCTGCGCCCGCTGGCGTTCTTCTTCGTGGCAATCCTTGCAAAGCAGCTCCAGGTTGTCCAGGTTCAAGGCTATGGCCGGGTCGTTTATGTTCTCCGGCGTCAACGGTATTTTGTGATGTGCTTCCAGCGGGTGCTCCTTTGTGCCCACCACCACAAGGCCCTTTTTATAGCAGCGTTCACACATGCCGCCGCGCGCCTTGACAAGTTCCCTCCGGCACCGCTTCCATGCCGCGCTGCTATAAAAATCATTTGCAAACTGTTGATGCAATGCGCGCCGCCCTCCCCCGGCGTCCTTCCCAGCCGACGCCCCGCGCTCCCGCCGGTGTAGGAGTGATAAAAACCACCGGCTGCCAAAACGTCAAAAGGGCCGCGTTCCCGGTTTCCGGTCGCTGCCCTTTTGCCTATTGATTTATTATAAAATAGCATCCCGTGTTTTCGGTGTCAATGTAGGGTACATAAGATTTAACAATTTCACAGCCGCACGCCGTTCATGCTAAACGGTGAATCGTCCACCATATCCTGGAAATTGTCAAAGGTCACGCCGATGTAAAGCAGCGTCGTGGCGGGCGATTCGTGATAGAACCACTCTTGCAAAATCGCTATGTTATGGTGCTTTTGGTAATAGTGATAACCAAAGGTTTTCCGCAGCGTATGGCAGCCTATCGGCTCATTGATCCCGCACAGCTTGGCGGCCAAAACCAGCGTTTCCCGCGCCGTCTGCCTGCCGATCGCGCCGGGGTTCACCCTTTCCCGCTTCTTTCTGTCCCGCTGCATGGGGTTGTCCGGCGTCTTTGTCCTGGTGGCGTTTTTCTTCCTGCTGGGGAAAAGCCAGTCCCCGTCGGCCGCGTCCTTGTATCGGTTTTCCACCGCCTGCCGCAATGTGGCGGGCACCGGCAGCGTGATGGGATGCACGCCCTTTTTGTGCCGCTGCTTGTGCGGCGTGTATGTGTATGCCGTTTGCCCGCGCAGGTCGCCCACCTTCAAGTCTACCATGTCGCCTATCCGCATTCCCATGCTTATGCCCACCAGCCACAGCATAAAAGCGCGGCGGCCCTGGTTGTCGTTCAATAGGCTCAGCGTCCGGGTGATCCTGTTCACCGTTTCCAGGCTCCTGATCGGCTGCATTTGTGCCATGTGTGCCTCCTTGAATCTTCCATCACTAAAAGAGTGGTATTTTCCCGCCGCCTGCCCGGCGCATCCGTATATAATGAAGGTTCTTTTTTGCCGTCCCGGCCTTTTTGTCAATCTTCCATTTCACGCGGGCGCACTATTGGCGGCTAACAGTTATTCGGAATTATTCCGAATAACTAAAGGTCAAACAGCGTCATTTGTGCCGTTTCCCTGTCCAGCCGTTCCTTTGCCTTGGCGTAATATGTGGGGTCAATCTCAAATCCCCAGTATTGCAGCCCGGCCCGGTGACAGGCCACCAGGCTGCTGGCGCTGCCCGCGTGGGTATCCAGTATCTTGTATCCGGGTTTCGCGTACCTGTCCAAAATCCAGCTATACAATTTCACCGGCTTTTGCGTCGGATGGAAGCGCGGCTCCTGGGCCGTCCCCTGGGGCGCACAGTCGAAAACCTTTGCGTTATCGTTAAAGGAAGTCCAGGCGTATTCGCACATAGCCATAGAAAAGTCCTCGCTGATTGTCAGCTTGCGCCAGATCAGAAAGCAGCGCGTGGGTGGCAAATCAAAATAGTTTCCGCCCCATATAATCTGCGCCTGGGATACACGAAAAAGCTCGTCAAAGTATGCCTTTTCCGGGGCCGTATCCCAGGCAATGATTTTTTTGCCGTATTTCCCCGCCCAGGTTCCCCCGGTTCGGAATACCCCCCCCCGCTGCCGTTTTGTATCTGTCGAAGCGCTGGCCGAACCGGTTCCACCGTTTTGTATTTGTCGAAGGTTCCACCAAATCGCTGTCCGGGTTTCCAGTACCCCCCCCCGCGTCCCCATAGGGCGGATCAACTACGGCCAGGTCAAAAAATTTGTCTGGAAATTGCCGCATGGCGTCCATGCAATCCATGTTATAAAATCCCGGTTCCATGTCCCCTGTACGCCTCCGTTTCCCGCATGGCTGCCTCGGCGGCTTCCAGGGTGGGAAAGACGGTCTTTCCCATTTCGTCCCATAAAAAAACCTCCCGCTGGCCGATGCTGTCTATCGTTTCAAAGCACCGGGCGGAAGATCTCACGCCCATTTCAAATTTTACCGTTTCCACCCTTGCCTGGGTGACAAAGCCGTAACAGGTCAAATAGACCGTCTGCCCCGGTTCACAGGGCAATGATACGTTTGTCATGTGCCCCCCTCCTCCATGTCCACCAGCCCGGCGGCCGCTGCCAGCAGGGCGCAGTTGATCACCACGGTGTCCCTGTATTTCCGCACGGTTTTTCTTTCCACGTCCAAGATCCGGCAAACCTCCTCCTGCGTCAACGGCCGGTGCATCGTCCACCCGTACAGATACCCGGCAATGGTGCCCTCCTTGCTTTCCGGCGGGAAAAGCCGGTCAAGGCGGTGCATCACGTCGTCCCAGCGCAGGGCGGCCCGCAGGCCCGTTTCCGCTTCCAGCACCGCAATGGTTTTACATTCCAGCGCGTCGCCCCGGCCGCTGCCGTGGCTGCCCCCGTTGGGATCTGCGGCCATGCCCTGCACGGTGTAGGCCCGCGCCCTGGCTTCCTTTAGGCGATCATTGGCCCGGCTTATCAGCGTATAGCGCGCCGCCAGCTTCTCCTCGCAAAGCTGATAAATGGCCGTTGGTATCATTGGCAACGTCGGCACCCCCTCAACGCTTCGGCAGCCTGCCGTTGCTGTTCCGCCTCTTCTGTCCATCCCCGCAGCATACAAAGCGCCCGGAGCCGCGCCATCAATCGGCGCGCCCCCAGCCCTTGCGCGGCGCAGTCCTCCGCCAGTTCCGGCGGCATTCCAAGGGCCATCAGCTCGCAAAGGGTGCCATGCAGCCCTCCGGCGTCCATGGGGCCGGTCATGCCGTCCATGATTCGCTGGGCCACCGCCGCCCTGGCCCTGCCGCTTGCCAGCCATCCCCAGTCGTACCGACAAGGCCTCGCCATGCCGTCGGGGTCGGTGTAGGTGCCCTCGCGCGCGCGCGCCACTATCGCTGTGTGTGTTCCCCGGTCAAAGGGTACGGTTTCAGCATCGTTTTGGTTAAGGTCTTTGTTTATATTTTTAATATTATTATCATTATCGCCCCCAAACACACCTCCCATATGGGCGCTATGTTGGGCCGTATCTTGGGCCGCGTGTTGGGCGCTGTCCTGTTCCGCGGGCTGTGCCGCGGGGGTTTCCTCCACCACGCCCAGGGCCTCCCAGCGGATTTCGTACAGGGGCATGGGGCCGTATGGCGTGCCCTTTTCAAAGGTGATCAGCCCGCGCTCTTGCAGCCGTTCCCGGGTCTGGCGCAGCACCTTGTCCCGGGCGGAGCCGTGGAAGGTGCAATGGCTCAATAGTTCGTTGTTGCCGATGTGCTGCGGCTCCAGCGGCCAGCGCCGGTCGTTATAGACCCGGAATATAGCCAGCATCAAGGAAAGTTCGTTGCTGCTCATTTCCTGCCGCGCCGCATAGTCCTGTATGGCAAGCATCCCCCGAATAAAATTCACGATTTCCGCCCCCTGTATTTCATATGTTGCTCCAGTTCGCTGGCCGTATAGAACCGCGCCAGCCGCCCGCGCCGGTAGTCCCCCTCCATGTGCCGCCGGATGATTTCCCTTTCCCCGTCCGTTTCCGCCGCCGCCAGGGCCGCCCGCTGGGCCGCCGCCAGGCTTTTGGGGTAATCCGAATAAAGCCCGGCCTCCTTCGGCGTGGCCGCCCGGAGAAAAGGCAGACGGCAAACAAGCCCGGCCGGAATCGGGGAATTTTCACAAACCGCGTCCGGCCAGTATATGGCATGTTGTATGGGGTAGCGCAGCACCGCCTTGACCCGCACAATGGGGTTTATGCCCGGCTGGCTGTCGTCGATCAGCTCCGCCAGGTATTCCTCTTGCAGATCCGGCCGCCCTGCAATGACCAGGTTTTTATCCATTCCATAGCCCGGTCACTCCTGTCCATCACGCACGCCCCGCTATGCAGCGCGCGCTATTTCCCCGCTACGGCTGCCGCCACCCTGCGCAAAACCATGTTTTGCTCCGGCCAGCGCTTGCCCCGCAGAAAAATTGGGTGTAGCAAACAAGCCCAAACGCCTGTCCGCCCTGGGAAAACGCGCCACCAGTTGCGTGGAATATTTGGGCCGCCCAGGTGTCGAACCTGGCGGCATGGCGATGGCGCAAGCCATGCCCCTGCACCGGCAGGCGGCCCATATGGCCCGGCGTTTGCCGGGCGTGATTAAAGGATCAGCGGGCGAATATCCGCGCCCAGGTATGTGCCAAATATCGGCTGCTTGCGCCGCCGGGCCTCGGTGGCCTCCGGCGGCCGGCTGCCGATCTGGTAAAAGTCGCCTATATGCCGCATGTAGTCCAGCGGCCCGTCCACAATGTACCCGCGCCGGGCCTCGCCGTTAATGCGGCTCACTTCCACGGCGCTGCCGATGGTCAGCCCTTCCATGGCTCTGCCTCCCTTTGTGCGTCGCTGGGCTGCCGCGTCCACAGCCGCAGCCCAAACCGTTTATTGTATTGCTTTTGCACCCAGCTAAATTCGGTAAAATCGCCGTCCTGGTGCACCAGGTGCCCGTTGCACACGCCCACCTGGAATATCTCTTTTCTTTCCGGGTCGCCCTCGTCCGGGTCAGCTTCCAGCCACACCTCAAACCAGGCCGCCCCGCAATAGCATTCCAGCTCCTCCAGGGTGAAAAGGCGGGCCGGTTTCCTGTCCGTCGCCAGGCGCAGAACGTGCTCCAGCTGCATGATATACGCCTTGGCGTCCAGCAGCAGCACGCCCTCGCAATAGGTGGGCGTGCCGTTTATCACGCCGTCGTGGTACGGGCAATCGGGCGGGCAATGGTGCGTCTGGTTGGCCTCTATGCAGCACATGATCCCGCGCCGCATCACGTTGATCTGTTCCCGCTTCATAACATCCCGTCCTTTTTTAGCTGCTGGCGCAGGCGCTCCACGTTGTCCGTGTTCGTCACCTTGCGCAGCACCGGCTTGCGGATCAGCTCCAGGGCCTGGGCGTAGGTGTAGCCGCCCCCGGAGGCGGGGATGCCCAGCACCGCCCGCCGCCGTTGCAGCGTCGCCACCTTAATGCCGCTGGCCTTGCTGATCTCCATCATGGTATAAAGGCGTCCCCGGCGCGGATCGCCTTTTATCAGCACGCCCACGGTCAGCCGTTGGCGGCCTCGCGCAGCTTGCGGATCAGCGCGAGGCTTGTCCATCGGTCAATGGTTCCCATTGCCATGGTCAGGCAGCTGGCCGGGAGGTCGTGGAAGTCGTCCACCCCATACTGGCGCAGGATGGCCTGGCGAATGGCCCGGCGCAGCGCGGCCCCGTCGCCGGGGGCCAGGCCGTGCTTTTCTATCAATTCGTCGGCCCGCGCCTTGACGTGGGCCACCAGGGCCTTTTGCTGCTTGTGGGTAATGGTCGCCACCGTCTGCTGCTTTTCCAGTTCGCCCAGCCGCCGCTGGGTGGCGTCCAGCAGCCGCGCCATTTGCTCCAGGTAAACGCCCATCTGCCGGGTCTGCGCTTCAAACCGGGCCAGGGCGGCGGCCGCGCCGTCCTCCGGCCGCGTGGTCAATTCCACAATATTGTCCGGCATCATTCAATCACCGCCTCCGCCGTCAGCGGGCTGCCATCCAGGGCGGCCAGCATTTCATTGGCCCAGTTCAGCACCCGCAGGGTTTCCGCCCGGTAGCGGGGGCCGTCCTCGCCGCTGAGGAGCTGCGGCTGATAGGGCAGCATTTGGGCGGCGATAAAAAATTCCGTCACCGCGTCGGCAAAACGCTTGTATTCGCCCTTGGGCCGCTGGCCCTCCGCCATCTGCATCTGTGCCAGGCGCGTTTCCGCGTCCATGGCCCGCTGTTCGGCCTCCGCCGCCGCGTCCAGGGCTTCCTGCATTTCGGCTTCATGGTGGGCGGCCTGCATCTTGAGCGCCTGGTAATCGTCCGGGGTTTCCACCACCTGCTGGATCAGGGCCGGGCGGTTTTCATATTTCTGTTTCCATTCCTCCGCGTTTTTCCGGGCGTTATCCACGGCCGTGCTCAGGCTGTCCCGTTCCCGCTTCATCTGGTCGCGCTCCAGGATCAGCCGCTTTATTTCCGCCGCCGTCTTGTTTTCGGCGTCGATTTCCTGGGCGAATGCTTCCCGCTCCTCGGCGGGCACCGCCAGCAGGGTCAGGGTCTTGGTAAAGGTCAGATCCGCCAGGTAGGTGCCGGGCTGCACTTCCTTGGCGAGCTTCATATATTTGTTTGCATAGCTTTGTTGGATGCCCATTCTTTCCAGCCATTCCATCCACCCGCCGCGTTTGCCAAGCTGGGCCTTGGCGTCCAGCAAGTCCTGGCCGATGCCCAGGAAGCCCCGCACCACGTTTTCCTTATGCAGCCGCAGGCTGGCCTCTATTTCCGGCAGGGTGCGCCCGGCCCCGCGGGCGGCCTGGGCGTCCAGCAGTTGCTTGACCTGCCCCGGCGTGTAGACGCTTTTTCCAATCTGCAAATGGTCGCGGGTGCATTCTATCTTGCCGTCCGGGCTGCTCTGCCCGTGCCGCCTGATTCCATGGTCGTGCACGGCCGCCCGGATTTCGTCCATGGTCATGCCGGGCCGCAAATCAAAATCCTGCAAAACCTGCATTGTGCCGTCGTTGAGCTGCGCCATCTCAAACATCGTCGTTTCCTCCTTGTTATTCGTCTTTTAATGTTTCCGTTCCGCCCACGGCGTACCGCCGCGTAATCCGGCACCAAAGCGCCTGCCACAATGCCCGGCGCATGTCGGCCCGGTATTTGTTCTCACCGGCAAAGAACATACAAAACAGCATCTTGGCCATTACGTCCTGGCTGATCTGACCGGCCAGCACAAGGCTGACCCCCTTATCGGAAATGGCAGTCAGCATATAGCCGTCCACGCCGAATATGTTCTGCTCTTCCCCGTCCTGCATGGGCAGGGAAAGGATCATTTTTCGGGGTTGTTCCATTTTTCACCTGGGCCTCCGTGCCCCTTCATCAATTCCCGAAGGAAGTCGCCCACAGGGCCGTTTTCAAGTTCCGGGTCATTGAATACCCCCCTTCCGCTTGTCCATGGGGATGCTTATATCTTCCTGCACTTCCATGCCGTTGAACACGTCCACGTCCATTTTGTGCATCAGCATAGCCATGGCCGCGGCTTTGCGAAAATCCTCGCTCAGCCTGTCCGGGTTGGTCAGCAATGCGGCCATCATGCTGATTCTGTCGTGCTGGCTCACGGCACCCACAAACGCCTTATAGACGCCGTTCCTGTCCTGGCCCATGTCCTCGTTACAGGCCAGGATCAGCACGTTTTTCAGTCCCTCCAGGGTCTTTGTCCCCAGGCTGGGGCCGCTGATCGTCACGGTTAGTTTTTCAAATTCTTGCGCCATCTTTTTTCACTCCTTATCGTTGGTCGGCCGGTTCAATCGTCTATGCGCCGGAATATGTTTTCCTGCATGGTCGGGGATACGTCGAGCTTCTCCGCGCGGATAACCGCCGCAGCCATGGCACCGCGCATCACGTCGGCCAGATCATCATTGCCGCAGCACAGCAGATTGGCAAACAAGGCAAAAAAATCCTTTTCCCCTGCTTCGCCCACTACGGCGGTATGACAGTTTTTCCCATCATGGGACAAAACCACAATAACCTCCTGATCCGAGAAGTTATACAAGCGCCCGTTTTGCGCCTGTACCGTTACGTTGACTTTTTGCGCCATCTTTTTTCACTCCTTCGTTGTTGGTCGGTCGGTTGGGTGACGGGATAGGCGACCGCTGCGGATCTGCCCCGCAGCACGGGCTTGGCCGCCTTTAGCGTTTTGGAGGAATTTGCCCAGCATGGCCGCGCTGCTGAGACGCGGCCTGGCTGTGGTGCCGGGGGCCGGAGTTGAACCGGCATTGCACGGCGGCCCGTGCGCGCCCGCACCGCCGCCCGCTATCGGCCTACACGCGCACCGTCCTGCCGTAAGCGTCCTCGCGTACAGGCAGGCCTCGCGTTGTTCCTACCCCAGCATGGGGGCCTCAGCGGCCGCCGCCGTTAAGCCCCGCGCCCTTTCTCGGCGCAGGGGACTGGCGCGGCAGCCGCCTTGGCACTTTCGGGGCCATATATCCACCTTGCCCCAACGATTACGATAGCCCGTTTGCGGACTTGAACCGCGCGCCTCTCGGGGCGGCTGCCTTTCACGGGCCCATTGTTATGCGTCCCTGTGGGCCGCAACGCTAAAGCATGGGCGGCCGACGCGCCGGGAGATGGGCGCGCCATGGGCTTGACCGTCTCATGGCTGAAAGGAAGTCCGGGGCATGGCCGGAATTGAACCGGCAGCCGGGGCATTGACCCCCGGCCCGTACCGCGCACCCCGATGTGTACGGCGCTTTATGCGCCGTACCCGCGCAGCAGCTCCAGCGGTTCCGCCGCCTGCTGCTCCATATACATGGCCCGGCTCACGTCCCGGATCATGTACCCGTAGCCATTGCCCAGGGGATACCGGGCCAGCCGGTGCCGGTTAAGCCACTCCCGCACACAGCGCACGTCCCGGCCCCAAAACCGGGCCAGCTGCGGCGCGTTGATCATCCGCGCCCCGTCCGCAAAGTCGGCCAGTTCGTCAAATATCGCCTGCTGTTCCGCTGGCATCCTGAGCCTCGGCATCATCCGCGCCCCCTTTCCCGTCCGGGGTGAATACGTCCGCCGTCATGTATTCGCCCGGCTCTTCGTCCGTCGTTTCCGTCACCGTTTCCACCCGGCCGTATTGCCATCCGTCCATATGCACGCAGCCGGGCAGCACCACAGCCTTGGGGCTCGGATTCCCTTGCAGTCGGGCGTTGATACCCTCCTCTATTTTTACCATCGTGTCGGGCTTGAGAAAGGCGTCTGACGCCAGGATCAGCACCGGCTGGGTTTTAATTTCGGTGACGCGCTTGAACATATTTTCACCTCTCGGATTTTATCGGGATGCGGATCACCGGCTTGTCATCCGCATAAAGCACAACTTCGTCTGTATCCTTTTCGCGTGGGTATGGCGTGCCGCAATAGGGGCAGCGGGTGGCCGTCAAATCCTCCGGCGCGCCGCAGTTTGGGCAGTTCATACGCCCTCCTCGTTGTATTGCTGGGCGGCCAGTTCGCTGCCGCCATATGCGGCGCTATCGTATCCGGCCAGCTCCGCCAGGGTTTGGCAAAAGGCCTCAACGGTCACATATGCGTCTATGGTTTCGTCGTTCTCTATGCCGTTGTCGTAATCATGCAGCAGCCCGGCCATTTCGTCGCTCGCGGGTACGGTGATGCAGTTTTCGGCATCCTCGCCGGGCTTGCTCATGTAATAGGTAATGGTTATTCTTTTCATACAGCATTCCCCTTTGCTTCTCGTTGTCAACATTTGTTTGGCACCAAGCCGGTGAAACATGGTATCATGGGCTGAGGTGATACAAATGACCGGTCTAAAGCTCCACACCGCCACCGTCCTGTGCCGTCGGGACGGCAGCCCCAAGCGCTTCTATTATCTGGCCCAGCGCCGCATGGATGGCTCTATCCGTTTCGGCCTGCGCTATGGCTGCGGGGATAAGTCCCCCGGCTGCGCGGACTGCATCCGCTGCTGGCAGGACTTGCGGGCGCTGATCCGCGCCGCGTCCCCCAGGGCGTAGGTCGCGGGGTATGCCGATTATAGGCATTTGTTCCTTGCATGTGTTTTCTCCCTTCCTTCCAGTTAAGCCGACGAGCGCACAATCAGTCCGTCAACGGTACAATGCAGCGTTTCCGCCAGTTGATACAGGGTATCAATTTGCGGATTAGGCACCTTGCCATTTTCGATCATGGAAATTTGGGGCTGTGGTATCTTGCTCAGTCGCGCCAGCTCTGCCTGGCTTAGTTTCTGCGCTTCGCGGATTTCCTTGATTCTGAATTTCATATGTCCTCCTTTCTTCCGTCGCTCGCTATATCGAATATAAAATATCACTATAACGAGCGTTTGTCAATAGGAATTTTTATATAGCGAGCGAATAAGAATATAAAAGTATTTATTTTATGGAAGGTGGAAGTATTGACATTTGGTGAAAACGTAAAACGCACGATGAAAAGGAAGGGCATCAAGCAGAACGAGCTGGCGCGTAAAATAGGCATGTCGTCGTCGGGCATCAGCACCGCGCTGGGAGAAAATGCCAATCCAAGGGAAAACACCATCCGCGCCATAGCGGCAGGATTAAACTGCACCGTTGGCGAATTGATGGACGAACAGCCGCCGGATATTCAATTGACCATATCAGAGCGCCGCTTATTGGATGATTTTAGAAGCCTTAACGAGCAGGGCCAGGAATATGTATTGCAGACGGTTTACACGGTCTGTGCATCTGGAATATATAAAAAGCCTGGCAACATTTCCGGCATGGAAAGTGTGACATGCTAAAGGAGGACACTATGAAAAGAATAATTATAGCTCTAATGATCACCGCCGCCATGCTGTGCCTGGTCGCCCAGGCGGAAAGCATAGACCTGTCCGGCCTGTCCTTCGAGGAGCTGGCCACCCTGCGCGACCGTGCCCAAATGGAAATGATGCAGCGGGACGCCTGGCAGGAGGTCACGGTGCCCCAAGGCGTCTATCAGGTGGGCGCTCAGATCCCGGCGGGCACCTGGACGGTGCGGTGCAAGGAAGGAAGCAGCAGCCGGGTGGATTGGGGCGACAAGCTGGCGGAAAACGGCCAGGGCATAGCGTTTTCAAGCCGCAGCGATTTTGAGCGCGTCTATAATCCTAATTCCCGTTCCTACGACGCGGGCGACCGCATAGAATACACCTTCACCGTCTACGATGGGGAATATATCATCGTCACCGACGCCCCGGCCACCTTCACCCCTGGCGGCGTTACGCCGTCCTTTACGTTCAAATAAGGTGGTGACTCATTGAAATTGCCCGCCATTCGCCAGTTGCCCAGCGGTAACTGGTTCTGTCGTGTGCGCATAGACGGCAAGGATATAGGCATCACGGAGCCGTCAAAGGAAAAATGCCAGGCCCGCGCCCTGGCCTACAAAACCGGCGTCCTGGAAACAAAAAAAGCCCCCGCAAACATGACTTTGCGGGAGGCCTGCAATGACTACATAGACATGCGCCGGGGCGTGTGCGCCGCGTCCACCATAGAAAGCTACGAAAAAAACCGGGATCAATATTTTGCCAGCATCATGGACAAGCGCCTGAAGGACATAAACGAGGGCGTGCTGCAAAAGGCCATCAGCCTGGAGTGCAACCGGCCCAGCCGCCGGGGCGGCCACCTCAGCGCCGCCACCATCAACGACCGCGTGGCCTTTATCAAAACGGTCATGCGGGCCAAGGGCGTGGACATAGACAACGGCAAAATAAAGACGCCGGAGAAAAAGCGCAAAATGGTGCGCATCCCCCCGCCCCCGGACGTGCTGCACGCCATCCAGGGGACGGACATAGAGCTGGCCTGCCTGCTGGCCGCCTGGCTGTCCCTGTCCCTGTCGGAGATCCGCGGCCTCACCAAATCCAAGTCCATATACAACGGCCAGTTGTATGTGGTGGAAACGCTGGTGCGCGTCAAGCGCCAGGACGTGCGCAAGGAGGGCGGCAAGGAAGAGGAGCGCAGCCGCGCCCTGGATATACCGCCCTATATTCAAAAGCTGATTGACCAGGTTCCCGGCGACGTGCTGGTGCCGCTGACCGGCAAACAGATCTATGGCCGCTTCAAAAAAGCCATTGCCGCCGCCGGGCTGCCGCCCATGACCTTTCACCAGCTCCGCCACCTTAACGCCAGCGCCATGGCAATGCTGGGCGTACAAAAGGAAATAGCGCGGGAGCGCGGCGGCTGGAAAACAAACTATGTTATGGATCGGGTTTACACCCACACCTTTGCCCCGGAGCGCAAGGCCGCCGACGCGGTGATAGACGCCTATTTTTCCGCCCAGCTAAAACCGCAAAATGGCAACGGAAAGGCAACGGCCACCAAAAAGCACAAGGTTTTCCGGCTTGTTAAGCCGTGAGTGTGGTGTTCGATTCTCCTCACCTCCACCATAAGGGCCGCCCCAAACGGGGCGGTTTTTCTTTGAAAATCAACGGAAATTCGCCCATTTTGCCGGGGTTGACAAAATGGGCGGTAGTACATCTAAGTACATGTAAATACATCTAAATTGGCAATGAAAACGGCAATGAAAAAAGGCCGCCAGGCGGCGGCCTTTTTGTTATTCTTGCTCGTTGTCTGCCGGGGCTTTGCCCTGGCCTTTGTCCTGCATGATCTCCAGCGCGCGGCGCAGTACGGCCGGGATGGGGACGCCCAGGCCCGCCGCGTTTTCCACGATGCTGATACCCTCGGACGCGATAAACCAAAGGCAGCACGCCCCGGTGACGGCGGAAAATTCCACGCCCGCGCCGATGGTTACGGCATAGTCAAGCAGGGCGGCCAGCAGCACCACCACAAAGATCATGCACTTTTTGAGCAGGCCGTCGCGGGCTGCCTTGCTGGACAGGTGGCCGGTTTCGCTCTTGTTGGATACGCCCCGCGCCGCGCACATCAGGCCCGTGAAGTAATCCAGCGACATGGTAGCCAGCAGCACCCAAATAAGGGGCGGCAGGCCGCTGAAAAAGGAAAGCGCCGCGCCACCGGCGGCGGATAGATACTTGACGATTTTATCCCACATAGTTTCCCCTCCCCTGTTATCCGGCGTCGGACAATAGCGCCCGCGCCGCGTCAATGGCCTGCTGGGCCGCGTTGACGGCCTCCTGGGCCGTGTCCAGCTTGGCCCTTGCCAACTGGACGGCCTGATATAAAACGCCGCCCTGGGGCGCTTCCTGGCCGTCCTGGGCGGGTTCCTGCAAAAACTTGTCCATAATGTAGCCCTGGCGGCCGCTCCATTGGATGTACGCCCAGCCGTCGGCCTGCGTCCACACCGCCACGGTGGTGCCCACCTTTACGGTGGTAATGATCCCGTAGTTTTCGCCGGGGCCTTGCCGCACGTTCACGGGCTTGCCGTTGGCGGCATATACGGTCATTTGTTTGTTTGCCACGGGTGCCTCCTGATCCAGCAGCCGCAACCGGCCGCTATATTTCCATTTCCCCCGCGCGGTGTCCACTTTGATGCCGCCGGGGACGCTGGTGCAATGGGTGATCCGCAAGGGGCTGGCGTACGTCACGACGCCCACATGGTAATAGTCCCGCCGGTCGGCGTGGTTTTTGTAGGTGTCGGGCAGCTTGTAGCCGGACGCGCCCGGCTCCCTGGCCTTATATACCAGGTCGCCCAGGCGCAAGGGCTGATCCGCCGCCAGGCCGGTGGTTTGATAGCGGGCCGCGTAGTTGCTGCCATGGGTGCCGGGCCATTTCAGCCCGCCCAGGCGCACCGCGCCGATGATCAGGCCGATGCAATCGCATTTCCCGCCGCTGCCGTCGCCGCCGTCTTTGTAGACGGTGACGCGGGCGGCGTTGCGCTCCACCAGGGCCACAAAGTCCGCCGTGTTCATACGCTGCCTTCAATTTCTGCCAGCAGCTCGGCGCGTTCCCGCTCCAGTTGGCCGTCGTCCGTCGCTATGCCATGCAAGGCCAGCAGCTCGGCCTGGGCCGCGATAATGCCCTGGGCGTCGTCCAGCAGGCCGCACAGCTTTTGGATAATTTCCAGGTTGCTCATAAGCCCGCGCCGATGATTTCATCGGCCTCCTCCTGGGTGATCCAGCCTTTAATAACGGCGTTGCGCACCATGCTGGCCGTCCAAAAGCCGCTGATATAGTAATTTTTTACTTTTTCAAACTTCTTGCTGTGCATCGTCCATATCCTCCTCCGGCAGTTCAACATCCGTCATCATTGCCAAGTAGTCAATATCGGCCGCGTTTTTCGCCGCCTGCGCCGCCGCCCGTTCCTGGGCGGCGCGTTCATTTAGCGTCATTTTGATTTTGTTGATCCGCAGCATTTTCTGTCCCTCCCTTCCATAAATCGGTGTAAAACTTATCCATACGACGCAACAAATGATAGCTGTTGCCCTTTTCGGCATGGTTACGCCATGCCCTGTATGATTCGTCCACCTTCTCCCTGGCAAGGCCGCCGCGCTGGCACTTGTGCACCAGGCGCACCAGCTTTTTGCGTTCCGCCTTGACGTTGCGCGGGTCAAGCTGCAAAAGCACCTTGCCGGTGGCGGTCAACGTAAAGCGAAAGCCCAGGAACATGATACCGTCCCGCAGATTGTATATCCTGGTCTTTGCCGGGTTCAATTCAAAGCCCATGCTTTCCAGCCGCTTTTTGATTTCCGCCCGGCAGCGCTCCAAGTATTCCATGTCCGGGCTGATAATCATAAAATCGTCCATATAACGGATATACAGATGGGCGTGAAGCTGTTCCTTGATAAAGTGGTCAAGGGGATCAAGCACCGATATACCGGCAATCTGCACCAACTGGCTGCCCGGATCATAGCCGCGCACGCCGCTGTATTGTTCCCGCAAGATACGCTTTACCCGTTCAAAAGCCCAGGGCTCCAGCTTGCGTCCAAAGGCCGCCTCCGCCACATCATGCCGCATGTTTGGATAATAACCATGAATATCAAATTGGGCCACAAAGCCGTCCGTGCCATGGCGGCGGTAATGCTCCCGCAAGAAGTCCTTTAGCCGGTCGCGGGCTCCATCCGTCCCCTTTCCCTGCTGACAGGCGTAGTTGTCCAGGATAAAGCTATGGGTCATAACGGGATATACAACGTTATCATTCAAACTGCGCTGATACACGCGATCACGAAAGGCAATAGAGGCAATGTTGCGGGGTTTGGGGTGTGTAATGCGGAAGTGTTTCGGCGGTGCCGCCTTGTATGTTCCGTCGTGCAATTCCCGGCAAAGGTTGGCCGTCCTTTCCGCGCGGCGCAGGCTGTACGCCGCCACGCTGTCCTTCCATCCTACGCCCTTTTTGCATTTCCAGGCGGAATTGTATAAAGCGTCAAAGCCGATAACGGCCTCCTCGTCCTGTTTTGTGTCCATGGGGTGTCTCCTATGCTGATAGTCCAGCAGGCGCTTGGGCGTCTTGGGCGTCATAGTCGCATTGTTTTGCCCGGTCTAAAGCGCCGGGCGGGGATTTCGGCTCCTTGCGTCAAGTCTGGGCAGCACCCTATCTATGATAAGGCTCCAGGCCGCCCTGGCATTTCGCAATCCGGGGCCGGGCGATTCGCGTTCGTGGCGTTGTTGTTGTTGGCGTTGCCCGCCGTGTTGACATTCCACACGTTGTTGGCATTGCCGCGATTGGCCGAGCGCAGGCGCACGTTCTGGTATAGCCTACATCCCCACATCATGCGGCCGGAGCCGCTTGGTGTCTGCTTCATGCCATGCGCGGATGAGGTTGCGCACTTCAATTGTGCGGTGTAGCCAGTAAACCGTCCGCTTGCTGGACAGGTGAAACAAAGGCTTTGCAACCTCTATCAATGCGCAAAGGCGATTGCACTTATCGGCGGCCTGCGCTTGCAGCGCAAGCCTGGTTTTGTACCGTTCCGGGCTATTGCACACTTTGATATTGTTGGCCTCCCAGCACAGACAATGGATGTCCACCGCCGCGCCCCGGATACGCTGTATAAATTCATCCTGCGTTTTCGGGAAATGCTTCTCGTTGGCTGTGATTTTCAGCGTATAGGCGCATAGCTCCTGGGCCTTTGTATTCACGGTCAACTGGCCCTGGTTTCTGATCGGTTCAGGTACGGCCATAATAACTCCTGTGCAAAGTATTTCCCGGCCCTTGCGGGCCGGGATGGCGGATTAGCAGATGACGCAAGCCGGGGCCGGGCGAGACGCGGTCGTGGCGTTGGAGCTGTAGGCGTAGCCCGCCGTGTGGACATACCACACGTAGTTGGCATTGCCGCGATTGGCCGAGCGCAGGCGCACGGTCTGGGCGCTGGTGTGGTTTTCGATG
>Ga0326513_10000513_pt1 | contig 32967 bp, 29 predicted proteins | sample 2_2465_0518_D_FD_203654 | JGI IMG/M metagenome (GOLD analysis project Ga0326513, IMG submission 203654) | Bovine rumen microbial communities from UC Davis, California, United States - 2_2465_0518 | ecosystem: Host-associated > Mammals > Digestive system > Stomach > Rumen | place: USA...
ATCAGCAAGAAAGTCTATTTTTTTTCCAATCAAAATACGACTACCATTCACAAATTCTTACAGACATCCATTCGCCGATCGTATACATAAAAAAACTGCCTAACAAAACTTGTTAGACAGCCTCATTTTTTGTCGCATGCAGGACATGGCATGTCGCTAATTATTCTATAACTAACACTGATAGTCAGCATTTTACAAGTTTATTTGTCGCAATACAAAATTTGGTTGTCATTAGAAAAATGTAGTACCTTTACATTCGATTTCAAACCGCAAATGCATACTTTCAAAACAATAAAAAACACACCTTGCTAACCGCTAAAACATTCCAACGTATGAGACGAATCTATACATTACTGTTCCTTATTGTGGTGCTTGCCGGCTGTAGTCAGTATAAGCGCGATGATGAAATGCACACCGCCGATGAGATATTGGCTCAGGCTGATTCATTGGAGAACACCATCTACACATACGCCGACACGCTCGCGTTGCAAGAGGCGATAGCTGTATATGAGCGCACAGGACAGGCAGCAAAAAAGACCAAAGCCGTGTATCATTTAGGCAAAGCCCATCTTGTATATGAGCAAGATTCAGCGGCTTACCGCTGTTTCCGTCAGGCAGCAGACGAGTTCCTTGTTCTGAGCGATTCGACCTATTATCCGCTTAGCATATTGGAAATGAGTCTTATTGCCGAGAATTGCTATAATTCGGACGCTAATGCTACCATGCTACATGAAATACGTTCTGTGCAGCGGGAGATGATACGTAATAAAAAGGAAAGCAAGCGCAGGCAGTGGGTGTGGTGGTTGGCAATGGCGATTATAGTGGCAGGCGGCGGTGCAGGCACGTATGCAGCACATAAGAGAAAGTCGGCACAGAAAGCAAATATTACACGCGAAGACCTCGAACGCAACATAGAACTTCTGTTATCGCAAGGAAATATAAAGAAGACTCTTAATTGGCATGATTACAGTCTTTTCTGCCGGACGGCAAATGCCTATCTTTATAACGCGGTTGACAAACTGCAAGCTACAGGGGCACAGTTGAAGGAACAAGACATCCGCTTCTGTGTGTTGGTTCTGACGGATATGCCGGCAAAGGAGATTGCGGATATTATGAACCTTTCGCAAAACAGCATAAGCAACAAGAAAACCCGTACAGCGCAGAAACTCGGTACCATTGCTGCGGAGTTGCGGGAAACAATAATAAGTATAACTCTAAATTAGTAAAACAATGAAAACGAGGATGTTATTATGTGCACTTATGGTAGCTGTCACATGTTTTGCACAAACAAAAACGGTTAAGACCACTAAAGAACAGCTTGATGACGGCACTGTCATAACCATCAATTCTACCACAAATGGAGATGGTACAAGGAAAATCAACTCAATGATTATCAACCAATCTGCAAGTAACGATAGCAGCAAGATTAGCACCGTGATGGTTAGTGATGGAGTAACTTCGGTAACAACCCAATTAAAGCCCGAACTGCCGCGTCTGTCGGCTGAAAATATGCCTGAGTTTACAGGAGGAAGTGCCGCAATGATGAGCTACCTGATAGAGAACATACACTACCCAAAAGATGCCAAAGACGCGAAGAAAGAAGGTCGCGTTATCTGCTCATTCATAGTTACCAAGGAAGGCAAAATAAGCGATGCGCATGTCGTCAAATCGTCAGGAACGGAAAGCATGGACGCAGAAGCACTGCGTGTTATCAATGCCATGCCGGACTGGACACCCGGAACACAAGACGGAGAACCTGTAGATGTACATTTTACGCTGCCTATCATATTCAAGTTGCAGTAAATATTATGCCCTGCGGCGGGATTATTTTCTATACCTCATATAGAAGTATATATCTCTTCATACCTCTCGCCGCAGGGCATTTTTTGCTGCTATTGCTTCAACCGTCTTTGTTTCCCGATACTCTATGATTTGCAGTTTTGTTCATACCACTGCAGGCATAATGTCCGCAGCTGGTCTTCGTTGCGGATAAGTGTCCTAAACCAAACGAACCTTCTCGCATTCAGGTGCCTTACGGTTTTGCACGATCTGCATCATACTACCTTCTCCGTGGTAATAGATATATGGCAAATGATGTTCCTCGATACGTCCCATACTGAACCTCGGTTCCAAAATAGGATATAGTTTTTCGCCGCCTCTGAAGATGTACAGCGAATCCGTTTCCTCTAATATCCGCTCTGCCTTAATCTTGTCTGTTGTAAGGTAGAAGTTCTGATAATAGCGAGTCTCGTTCATACGATCCTCAAAATCGAAACAAGGATAGAGATGTTCTATCAAGACGACATACGGACCATCATTTGATTTCACACTACCGGCTGCACCGGCAGCTGCTTTACGCAACCCGTCAAGCCCCATGATTCTCATACCGGCAAACTCAAATTCGACATCGGTACTTACACTAATTACTTCAATATCATTACGTTCCATAACAAAAAATATAATTAGATTTGTTTTCCATTCTGCCAATCAGCAGAAATTCTATTTCGCAGCCGCGCGTTTGAGGACTTGTGTCATGCAATGTGCGGCACCGTAGCCTTCTATAAGGCTTTCAAGCGGTACCCACTCTACTTCCACTCCGGCTTCTTTGAGTCGCTGCTGATATGCAGCGCTCTGCCCTGCTACCGCCATGATATGTCGCGGTGCGATGGTCAGATAGTTGTTGGCATAGTGCATCTCGTCCTCGTAGTCAATCGGTATAATCTGAAATCCTCTCAAGCGCATATATTCCACAAACGGCACATCTTTCTGTATCAGGTCGTATTGTTTCTCTCCTTGTGCCCGCGCATAGATGTCGCAGGTGTTAAACTCCGGCTCGCCGGGCTTGGCGTTGAGACGGCTGCTGACCATGGTGCAGAGATCACGGTCTATAATGTTGAAATGTGTGTCAAGGTGCATCTGCATCTGCCAGCGTTTATGGTCGTGCACCACCACAATAGTGTCATGCCCGAACGCATCGGCATCCATAATCCGGCGTATGCCCTCTTCGTTGGTTCGCATACCGCAACCGATAAACGCAATCGTGCCGGCAGGTATATAGTCGCCGCCTTCCAACCGTCCTTCGCCACTGATGCGCAAGATAGGCTCTACGCCCAAATGGCGGTAGCATAGTTCGATGATATCCGTCTCGGCAGCGCGCTGTGGCGAGTTCATGCGGCAGATGATATGTCCGCGAGGCGTGGTGATACTCTGGTCGCGCGTGAAATAAAGGTTCATCATAGGGTCGTGGATATACTCTGCTGCCACACCGGTATTGTTGTCGGTCGGAAAGAGCCTCACGACAGGGCGCAACAGCACACAACGTATCAGGTCGGCACGGCTCATCTCGGCCAGCACCTCCTGCCGATAGGTTTCGGTGGCAGCACGGTCGGCATCAGGCAAGGCACTGATGTCGTAGATGAGTTCCTGCTCAGCAAGAGCGCGCAAAGTGTCTAATGCCACCTCATTGAGAATGTCTGACACTGTATGCACACGTATGCCGTTAGCCTCAAGCATGCGAATATAACCACGATGTTCCTCGGCAGCCTTGCCCACATCGAAATAATGGTCGAACAGACCTGCCGACGGATGACAGACACCGTCGAACAACTCCTGACCCGGAGTGTGCATCAGTATCTCTGTGGCTCTGTCCCACTCCGCTTGCGGATAGTCAGCCACGCAGTCATTATGCTCATTGTGAGTGGTGCAACCTGCTAATAGTATAACGATAAATAGATAAAATAGTTGTTTCATGTATGTTGATACTAAATATGATAATCGCATTTAAAAAAAACAGCACAAAAGGTCTGCATTTAGTTGCAAAGATACTATATTTTTTGCGGATATTAAAAGAATTAGGCAGAAATCATTGACAAGTAGCTGATTTTTATTAGTTTTTCACTAATTTTTGTCTATCTGCGATAAAACGTGTAATTTTATAGCGAATTTGTTGATATACTCTGCACTCAGTGACAGCCTTTTTATAAAAAACTTTATAGGTTGTAACCTTTTCATATTTCAAGTATCATATAGATGACAAGTAAAAACATTTTCTGTCTTAAGCAGCAATATGGCTAATAATCCGACCGACATAGAACTTATCCGGCAAGTATTGCATGAAGACAACGCTCGTGCGTTCTCTGTGCTTATGAAGCGGTATTCGTCGCAGGTATATAGCACGGCGTTGCGGCTGATGAAGGACGATGATGAGGCTCAGGAAGTGACGCAACTCGCTTTCATTCAGGCATACCGCAAGATGGACACATGGCGCGGCGAAAATTTCGGCGCGTGGGTCTCGATCATTGCCAACCATATCGGGCTTCGCATTTTGGAGAAAGAGAAACGACGGCAAACTGAGCCTTTAGACGAAAACACAAACCTGCCGACAGAGGATTATGACGAACAAAAAGAGGAGCGTATGCAATCGTTGGAAAAGGCTGTAGCACAATTGCCCGAACAGGATAGGTTTATTATAGAAGAGCATTATTACAACAATGTCCCACTCGCCGAGATAGCGCAACGTCTCGGACAGACGGAGAATAATATAAAAGTGCGGCTGTTTCGCATCAGGGAACGGCTGAAGAAGATGATGAGTTAGGACTACTATGTTGAAGGAGCAAAAAACAAAAAAACGCTGCGTTGAAAGAGCAAAATTATACCCCGTAGGGGTTTTCGTTTAATAGCTACATTGACACCTTTTTATCTATCTGATTTTGATTTTTTCGGGGTGTTCGATACACCCGAAAAATCAGGAAAACATTAAAATCATGCTATTTTTTTGCCACAATACATTTTATCATGGAAAAGATAACTGACAATGATTTAGACCTACTCTTTGCACAAAGTGCCAAACAGCAAAGAGCCGTAAAGAACATCAACACAAGTGTGATGCGCATGGTGCGTCGAGACTTGCGCCGTAAACGCTTGCGCAAGTGGGCAAAGTTATTAGGTATATCCTTCGGTCTGCCGTCAATAATAGTAGTGTATGTATATCTGCTTTATGCCTATATGCCTCAGTTGCCTGAGCAACTGCGTATCGCCTCTTTCGTACTTCCGATTGCCACAATAGCCATATTGCTTGCAAAAAAAATGCGTAGTTTTTCGGTGTCGGATATGTAACCTTCCGGCATATTCAGTATCAATATAAATGAAGGGCGACCGGTAGCCCTGTAAATAAAATAGTATTAACAATTATATTTTTACAAAAATGGAAGCATTATCTGATAATTTCGTTGGCATGATAGCCATTATTCTTGGTTTAGGTTTGCCTGTGATAGCAGTAATAATGGTATTCGTCCAATCAATGAAGAAAAACCGCTTGGACAAAGAAGTCCGCCAACTCATCATTGAGAACCATACGGACGCAGAAACCGCCAAACTGCTCATTGATGAGCCTAAGAAAGCCCCAAAGCAAGGTACTCTTGACTTTGGCACGCTCCGCACGGCAGCCATATTGCTCGGTATCGGACTTGGCACATTGATAGACTGGCTTGCAGGCATAGAAACAAAGAGTATCTATTTCTGGCTCATCATAGCCTTTGGTATCGGCATAGGCATGCTTTGTTCCTTCCTTGTGGAGATGTATCTCTACAAGAAAGAGAAAAAACAAAAAGGCGACACTGACACTGTTCCTGCGGAAGAAATAAAGCCGATGGAATAAAACGAATAGGTATTTATTAAAATAGCAACGCCTTGCATAAACCGGCAAAATAATCTCTTCATACCTCCGGCAGTGCAAGGCGTCGTTATGTTTTTTATGTTTGTTTTTTAATAAATTCGTTGCTAACCAATAATTATAATTCGCTGATTATCTGATTTGAATACTTTAGTTAATAATTAACATCGGACTTGGTATGATGCCTGATTTATCCTCAAATGGAGCATTGTTCTTAGCCTTCGCTCGCTTGTTAGAATCATGCAGAAAAAATATGTATTACCACCAATACACTTGCGAAACTTAAATTATTCATTCTTATTCAGAATAATCAATGCGCCGATTACTCCCGGAATCCATCCGCACAATGTAAGGAGAAAGACAATCAGCACTGAGCCGCACCCGCGGTTAATCACCGCCAACGGCGGAAAGATAATGGCTAATATTACTTGTAAAATGGACATGTGTATAGATTGTTTTTGATTAGTTATTATGTTTTACCTAAAGGGGGGGGATGTAAAGACCAAAATCTGCTATTCTTGGTCAGACTATCTGCTATTGTTGCAAAATGGTAGATTTGTAGGCTTGTCGTCGCATATAGGGGTAGTAGATTATTACAAAATCTGCTCTGTATGGTTTTTGGTATCCACTTTCTCGATGACGCGTTCCAGTGTGCCGTCGGCATTGAAAATGAAGGTTTTGCGCAGCGTTCCCATCACCGTCTTTCCGTACATCTTCTTCTCGCCGTAAGCACCAAGAGCCTGTAGCAGTTCTGTCGAAGGGTCGCTCAAAAGAGGGAATGGCAGCTCATATTTGGCAATGAAACGCTGATGCGAAGCAGGCGAGTCCTTGCTCACACCATAGACTTGATAGCCCCGTGCAAGGAACGAGTGGTAGTTATCGCGCAGGTTACAAGCTTCAGCCGTACACCCTGGTGTTGAGTCTTTTGGATATACGTAAAGCACTGTCGGCTTGCCTATTAGGTCTTTGTCCGTCACGACCTCACTGTCTTGATTAAGCACGCTGAACTGCGGCATTTGGTCTCCTATTTGCATAATGATATTTTTTAGAGGGTTATAATGTACGTGATATATTAGTCAATTTCATAAATTGTTGCCGTATTTTTCAAGCCATGCTTGCGCCTGCTTATAATCAGGGCAATGTGAAATCAACAGAGTTTGAAACTTGGCTGTGTGCTTCATAATCAGCGTGTGGCACAATTCATGTATTATCACATAGTCAATCACAAACGCAGGGGCTTTGATGATACGCCAGTTAACCGATATGTTTTTTTCCGCCGAGCAGTTTCCCCATTTGCGTTTCTGGCTGCGGATAAAAAGACGATTATACGAAAGCAGCAATTTTTCCGACAGTTCTGCCACGCGAGGACGGATATATCGCCCTGCCTCTGCTTTCAGCCATTTCTCCTGCACAAGCGTATCCAATAGATTCCTGCGTGCCTGTATAGTTTTACTCTCATGATTGACAACAACTTTGTTCCGATAGTTGGAAGAGTAGTAATAAGCATAGCGATTGCCCAACAGAAGGATTTCATTCCTTTTTAACAGGATTCTCCCCTTGCTTGCAAAATATTGTTTTTTAGATGCTATCCATTGCTGCTTTGATTCCAGTATTTTCAGGATGGTATCATCCGTAAAGTCTTCCGGTACAAACAATTGGACAGAACCGTCTTCATGTACACGAAGGCGGGCATGTTTCACATTGCGATGCTCGACAGTATAATTTTCCGGCAAGTTCATCAGTTCAGACTAAAATTGTGCAAAACCGAATCCATTACTATTCTGCTGAACTCAGCATCCCAATTTATATTCAAGGGTTCATATTTCGGGTTGGCAGCCAATAACTCGATTTCTCCTTCCATACGATTGTACTCCTGCGGAACTTCCTGCCATCCTATATAAATCCGCGAACGAATCTTTTGTGCTGCCTCTTCTGCGAATGTCCGAGACAGTTCTTCATTGAGCGGAACAAGCCTGTTTTTGAGAATCTGGTATATTTCAAAAGTTCCTTTATCTTCAAATCCCATTCTTCTTGGAATCTCGATTGCTTCATCCACTGCCGTATATAGTTCACCAAGTTTCTTCAAGAGACCTTCTATTTCTATGGTATTGGCGTTCTTCTGCCTGATCAAGGCATCCAAGCGTTCCTGAAATTCTATGTAGATGGCACTGTTATTCTGGTTTGTGCGGATCATCGTTTCTATATCGCGGATGATTTTTTCCGCTTTATCGCTTGGGGGTAATTTGGTTTCCTGAAGTTTCTTCAAATAATCAGCATCAATGGCTATTTCCGGCAGATGTCCTTTGAAGTCCAGCAAGGTAGTGCTTTCTTCCAATAATTTCTTCGTCTGCGCGGCATAGAACTCTGCATTGAAATCCATTCGACGGAATTCCTCCATATAGAGTTCATAGATGGTTACCAGCCATTGGTAGCGTGTTCTATAGGGGCGCAGTCCCGGATTCGGGCAAATAGCTTCCCATAGTTGTACTACCCGATGGAACCGATTCTCAAACTGTCCGTGATCAATCTCGTTCAGTTTACGAATAATCGCCATCATACACTCATAGCTATTGTCCAATCTGATTCCGTTGAATGGTTCAAAAGCGGTCTCCAATGCTTCGGGGAATACCGTCAGAAGAGCATCTACATCTTCAAACTCTCCAATATCTTCCGGATCATAGGCAAGTGCTTCTTTATAATTCTGGAACACACCCACATAATCCACAATACGCCCGAATTCCTTTGACAATCTCGTTTCTCCGTTGCCGTAGTCATAAGGGCGGTTGGTACGTGCTACAGCTTGCAGCAGATTATGGTCGCGCAAGGGGCTGTCCAGATACATGGTTTGCTCTATCGGTGCATCGAAACCAGTAAGCAGCATATTGCATACAATAAATATCTTGAGGTTATTGCCTTTTGCCAGTTCTTCGGGTGTTATCCGTTTTTTGAAATTCTCAATAAGTCTCTTGCGCTCGGCATCGGTCAGGTAGAACGGAGAATACATATCATAGTGCTCTCCCGTATCATATTGGCCCGTGGAGAAGATTATTTGTAATTCCGATTTATCGAAATACTTGCATAATTCATTGTAATATAGCACACAGGCCTCTTTATCCACCGCTACCACTTGCGCTTTGAATCCCTGCGGTTCAAGCCGTTCCTTGAAATCTTTCGCAATGTCTTCAGCCAGTACCTTGATACGCTCGTGCTTTTTCATCAGCACTTTCCACGGCTGCACCGCTTTTTCCACCTTGCGTTTCTCGTCGTCTTCCAAATCGGCTGTTATTTCGTCATATCCCTTCTTCAAATTATCCTTGTCAAGAAACCATTGTGAGGGTCCGAGAGTATATTTGACGGGTCTGGTAGCTCCATCATCAATAGCATCAATGACGCTATATTTATCCAGATAATATTCTATCTTCCCGTCAGGTTTCCGCACTCCGAATTCCCTGTGTGTTTTCGGAATCGGCGTACCGGTGAAAGCAAACCGTTTGGCATTGGGCAGCACCCCGCGCAGTTCCATCTGGTAGTCACCATATTCCGTGCGATGCGCTTCATCTATCAGCACAATCACGTTTGATCTGTTATCTGCTATTTCTCCCAGATCGTCGAATTTCTGAATAGTGGTGATAAACACTCCTGCCGGTTTGTTCTTAATAATCGATTTAAGATCTCCCACACTCATTATTTGTCTTGCATTTGGGAATACACAATCCAAGAATGTGTCGCCGATTTGGTCTTTCAGGTCTTTTCTGTCCACCACCAGATATATGGTAGGATCCTTCAGTGCTTTCTCCCTGCGCAGTTTATAGGCGGTATAGAGCATGGTGAGTGATTTACCAGAACCTTGTGTATGCCAGATTACTCCCTGCGCCTGGTCCGAATGAAGCACCCGCTCCACAATCTTGTTCGCCGCACGTAATTGCTGATACCGCGCCACTTTCTTGATTATCTTTCCATCCTCCCGTTCGAAGACTATGAAATGCTGCAAAATATCCAACACGCGCTCCGGTTGCAAGAGTCCGATTATTCCGTACTTCATGCGTTCCAGCACCTCGCCGTTAGGCAAACGCTCCACATCAAAGTGCATTAATCCGTCTTCTTCGTCACGGTATGTTCTGCATAAATCATTTTCAGGATCCAATAACGGATTCGGATATTTGTCTGCAATTACCGAATCTTTCCATTCATTGAAATACGAGGACGATGCGCCCGGGATGCCGTATTTGCACAGCCGGCCATTGCAAGCGACACCGAACAGATGCGCCATATAGAGTTTGTCGCTTCTGCGGTCGTAGGTCTGGAACTGCCGCACACCTTCCAACCAGTTTGTGCCTCGTCTTGCACATTGTTTTGCCTCTATGGGAACCAATGGCACGCCGTTCACCAACAGACAGATATCCACGCGCACCTGTTGCACCGAATATTGGTTGGTTACGATGAAACTATTCCTCCATATATCCTCAAAATCGATAAACCGGATTGTTCTGTCCTGATGATCGATAGTGACCGTTACTCCGTCCACCAAATGGGAGATAAATTTCTCATTGCCCTCTATCGGAGTAGGATTGCTCAGATTATTGAGCAGGTTCTCCACCGCAAGTTTGGCTGCTGACTTGTTAATATTATTCAGCGCCATCACTTTCTCTAACAGAATCGGCTCAACCACTGCACTCATCTGCAAGCGGTTGTAATGCTTCAGGTCTTCGGACGACTGCAATGTCCATCCCATTTTGGAAAGCCATTCCGTCACTTTCACCTCGACGGGTATATTTTCGTGTAGCTGCGACATATCTAATGTATTTATTTGATTATTTCCCAATGTCCGTTTCTGTCTGCGCCCTTACGACGGATAAGATTTTTCTGTTTCAAAGCAGCTAACAATCGTTCTGCCTGACGAGTGGAAATTCCTAATTGTTCCGCTATTCTCGCTGCCGTCAATGACAAATCCGCAGCCAACAAGTCCAATACTCGTTGTTCGTTTACACCGACATTTACACCGACATTTACACCGACATTATTGGTTGTTTTCTGCTGTTCTTGGATAGCTTGCAAGATACATCTCAGCATAAAGTCAATAAAGACGGTGCTGTTTCCTTGCGCATCGGATTGCGCAATGGCATTGTAGTATTCCTGTTGATGCTGTTTGACAATCGTCTCCACCGGAAGCCATGCAAAGATACCTTTCCATCGGCTGAGCAGCATCGTCTGCCAGTAGCGTCCCATTCGTCCGTTGCCATCCATGAAAGGATGAATAAACTCAAACTCGTAATGGAACACGCAACTGCTGATAAGGGGATGCGTGTCTGTATGACGCACCCATTCAAACAAATCCGCCATCAGCGATGGCACTCTGTCCGCCGGAGGAGCCAGATGGATGCATTTATCGCCGTCAAATACACCGACACCCTCTTTCCTGTATTGCCCGGCTTTATTCACCAAGTCCGTCATCATCAGTCCGTGCGCACGCAAGAGGTCTTTCTCATTAAACGCATCCAACGACTGCATGAGTTGGTAGGCTTGCAGTGCATTCTTCACTTCCTGTATCTCGTTCGGTGCGCCGAGTACATGCTTGCCCTCAATCACATCCGTCACTTGTTGCAGCGACAGGCTGTTATGCTCTATCGCCAAAGAAGAATGAATGGTCTTGATCTGATTCTCCTTGCGCAGCATAGGTGACGGCATGCGCGCCCCGAGCTGAACGCTCAAGGCTCCTATCTGCTCAGAGATTTCAGCTACTAACCGTAAAATCTCATCGGTTATGGAAAACGGAGGGGTGTACATAGACTCGAAGAATTTACTTTACATTTCTCAACAGGTATGTTTTCGTATAACTGTGACATATCCAGTGAATATAATTTATTTGATTATTTCCCAATGTCCGTTTTCCTAATGCTTATGTATTAAGAGCACATAAGTATTAGTCCATTCTCATTGTATATATATTATATAAATATCACACTTCAGATACATTCTTCTGAATCAGTCACTCTTTATTGTTTTTCCTGATAACCTTATTCCTTTCGTCGGACAATTGTTTAATAAATGCACCCTTGTCTTTAATCTGAGAGAGTTGTTTTTTCAAATCAGAAATCAAATTTAAATATCTATTATCTGATTCTTTAGATTTAGATCTCAGGTAGTAATAGATTATTAGTTTAATAATGCCAAAGTCTTTTATATATCGATATTTATTGTTTTTTAAATAATTTTTTATAATCTCAAAACTATCCTTACCTCGAATGTCGGAATAAATAAAGATATCTATAAACTTTTCAAACTCTGATAGACTAACATTTAATGGATGGTTATCTATTCTTGATTTAATAATCAATTTTGTTTTTTCGGTTCCTACCCAATCAGAAAGCATTACTTGATGCAATAATGGTAATAGTCTAATAAAGACCGCAAAATCAATGTTCTTAGGGAAACCATTTGGAGTACTATTATTTTTTATATAATAATAAATCAAGGCATCTCTTGTATATAACATTAAAGAAATTGAACTTGTAACAATGTTCTGCATAGCTTTTGATCTTGCATCTTGATCATCCAAATCCTCTAAATTCTTAAAAATGAGGGAAGCAAATTTTAAAGTCTTATCCAAAGGCCAATTTTTTGAAACATTTCTTTTTTCAATAGAGCGTTTTATGGGTATGCTTTTCAACTCTTCATCATACATTTTTTCCAATTCTTTCTCTGTCGGTTTCTTTTTTATCTGTTTCATGCTCATCTTTGCAGAAAGTGATTGCCTTGTATTCAAAAAAGTATCAATCTTATCCCAATTCTGAATAACATCATTATTCAAATCAACAAACACAGATGACAAAAGTTGCTGACTTATCTCCAATAAATTTTTATCATCGGTCCGTAACCCTGAATAATAAATAATTTCATCAAAATAATTCAGACAAGAATCAATGGTAAATACTTGATTATGAAAATCAGCATCATAATCAATATACAATGCTAAAAAATATCTGAATAAGAAATCAAACTTGAACTTGACATATTCGTCATCATTGAAAGCCAAGATGCCTCTCCTAATAAAATCATCTACAATTGTTCGAGAGCTTAAATCTATCTTCCCTTTCAGATATGAATTAATATAATCTAACAGATGAGAGTATTTAAGACGATAACTATAATTTTCATCGCCATTATCCTCCATTTCTTTTGCAATAAAAGATAAAAGACGTACTTTATTTTGATATGTAAATTTGTTCTGATAAACATTTTCAAAATGTGTTTTTTCCAATAAATTTTCAACTACTTGTTGAACTAAAATTGAATTATTAATAGGACTCTTCTCTTGTTTGTCAATAATCCATAAGAACAATGTTACAGCTAATGGTGTACGTGGTAACGCTAATGCTTCAAAGTTCTTTATTAAGCCATTAATTCTTTTCTTATAATCATCCGTTTGCTCAGGATACCATTTTTTTATTAAACTCTTAATTTGTTGGGCCTTAAAATTTTGAATATAAACAACATTAAAATTAAATGTACCATTATAATCTAAAAAGTCAGTAGGCAATGTATTTTCAAGAATCTGTTCTTTTGCTGCTATTATTCTGTTATTAGGATTTTTTTGAATAAATTCAATTATTTTGTTCAAATTATTTTTGTCTTCAAAAGAGATATCGTCTATTAATAATACTATCTTATTTTCAGAAAGCAGATTACGACATTCTTCTGAAGAAATGGAAAGATAATCCCTTATTATTTGCGAAATTCTTTTATTGCCTAATTCATTAAAACCAAAATAAACCGGAATATATTCAACATTCTTGTACAGCCTTGTAAACTCCACCATTAATTTATTTAACAAGGTGGTTTTTCCAGATTCTTTTAATCCATAGATTAAATAATTATCCGATTTGTTAATAAAATTGGATAAATGATAATATATAATATCATTAGGATTACTATGAGTTTCTGGTATATTACTTAATGTGGGTTCAACGAACAAATCATTAATTTTACACGGAATATTAGAATCCAATCCATATGTAAATAAATGCTCGTCAACATTATCAAATCTAACATTTTCCAGTGTGTTAAGTGCTTTGTCAACGATTCCCGATTTTACAATTTGATTCTCATCTGGATATGGAATAGTTATGCAACCATCATCTGAATCTGATCCTATATCCGTATTTGCTACAAATTTTTCGTGGTCTACCAAATATTTTCTATAACAGATCTTTGTTTCCCTTCCCTTGCCAAAATTGATTATTGAATACCCATTTGTGTATTGTGCATCAGAAAAATCAGCGACAGATGCATTGCTTTGACACATTAACAATGTTCCATGAAAATTTTTGGTATATTCAATGTCAAGTTTATGCTTGTGGCCAATTAAAAGTATATCAAAATGTTTATACAACATACTCTTGATTTTATCTTTATCCTCTTTTAGCAAATCTTCAAAAGCATGATGCATTACTGCAATTTTAATATCAGTGTTTTTCAAAAAGGTCGTTGCTAATTCAATTTGTTTTTCACCAACGATTAGTCCTCCTTCTTCGTTTTCTTTTGATGAACGCCAAGAAGAATTAAGACATGCAATTCCAATATTATTTTTTGTTATGAAGCAAGAGTCGAAATTGCTTAATTGCATTGTCATTTTAGAATCTTGGTAGAATTCCTTTTCAAACAATTTGAAATCCTCAAGTCTATCTAAATAATTACTATTCTCTCTATTACTTGTGATAAAATTATTAATATCATCTATGGTAGAAACAAAAGAAAGTGTTCCTCTCTCAATAATCTGATCGACTTTGCTTCTATTCACATCATGATTGCCTGGAACAAAAAAGAATTGGTCTTTAGACACCATCAATCCAGTCATTAGTTTTTCAATGAATACCTCTCTAAAATAATCAAAAGCTATTTTAGTATTCGCAAAACCACACCCACCTTTATCTATCAAGTCTCCAGAGACTACAATGATGCAATTCTGCGTATCAATGTTTTGTTTCTTCAAATCATTAATCAAGGCTTCAACTAATTGCTCTTTTTTTAATGATATTGGATTTGTATCCAAATGAAAATCGGATATATGAATAATTTGTACCATATATTATTTATTTTTATTATTTAATTCTTACTTTTCCCGTGAGCAGATTTTGCATGAGGGATTTTTTGAGATGTTCTAACATCTTAATATCTTCTATTTTAGAAAAAGAATAATCAGCCAATTGCTTTATCGGCATTATTATTTTATCTTGATCTGTATCAGGTATTAAAACTACTTTCTTCATTAATTCGCCTCTACTTACATTAGGAAATGTTGTTCCTGCTCCTTTTGCTTCTGCTAAAATAATTTCAGAAATCTTTAGTAGGGTATAATAAATGAAAGAAATATTACTATTAGATTTAGGGCGAATTGCAGCAATACCTCGACCTATACAATATCTCTGATCAGCAAAATTCATTCTTCCCGTACTAGATCCTCGTACAGTAAACAAGATATCACCTTGATTACATAATTCTGTGACTTTTGTTGTCCATTGCACAGGGACAGGGCATTTGTCAGTAAATTCAGTCGGACCATTCAAGATGGGAGTCCCAATGCCATCAGTATTGTAATATTCTCCTTGTGGAGATTGCCCTGCAATTATTTCAGCAATTTCAGATAATCTTCCCCAATGCCATCCAACGGGCACTTTGCCAAACTTTTCATCTATATAGAATTCTTCGGGTGTGCGGAAAGTGCCATCCGGTTTCATCTTACCCGTCAGGAGATTTTGCATCAGCGACTTTTTCAAACGCTCTGCAGCATCTATGCAGGTCTGAACTGCTGCAATCGCTTCATCTACTTTGGAAAGAATATTCGCAATCGCCGTTTGCTCTGTTGTTGAGTTCGGTATATTAATTTTTATACGTTTGACTTTCGGTGCTGTTAGCTGTGGGACTCCAGTACTTTCTTCGGGAAAATGAACTAATGAATTAATATAATAAGTAACATACCGACAATTAACATCCACCTTTGGTAATAGTACAAGAAGCCTAACAATAGCATCAAAATCTTCTGAACGGTATTCTGCATGACCAATATCACCTCTTCCTGTTATAGTTACTGCGTCCCCTTTAAAACGAGGTTTAGAGGTATAGCCATACAAACCTTTATTCTCCAAAGAATTTGCGTATATTGCCCATTTAGCGTACGCTGTTATGCATGGAGAATAAAAAGGCTCTTGTAAATCGCCGCCTGCTTTAATAGTAAACAAGTCGCCTATTCTTTGTTCCGTCCATCCTTCCATCACTTGTATTCCTCTGCTTTTAAAGTATTCAGCAACTCGTTCAGTTCATTCATTGTATCTGATTCTGCTTTCATTGCCGTTTCAAAATCCCGAATGGCTTTTTGCAGATCAATCTGTTCTTCCGGCTCGAAGGTATCCACATAGCGAGGGATATTGAGGTTAAACTCATTTTCCTCAATATCATTAATGTCCACAATAGCGAAATACCGCTTGCGCAGTTCCGGGTCTGCAAACATCTGCATCAATTCCGTTTCCACATCTGCAATCGCCTGCCGTTGTTTGTCAGCTTTGTCTTTTGCTGCTGCTAATTTCGTTTCTTTGTCCGCGATGAGTTTGTCCAAGGCAGCCTGAGCCGTTTGCACAGCTTTCAGGTCTCCCTTGGTTGGCGTTTTGCCCTTCTCTTTTTTATCCAAGATGGTTTTCTTTGCCTTGTTCAGTTTGGTCGTTTTAGTAGCAATATCTTCTGCCGAATCGTTTTCGATTTCTGTAACGGCATACTCATAATCCAACCGGATTTGCTCATTGAGTTGGGTTTTGCGTTCTGCAATCCATGTCTGTGCGACGTTGACATCTCCCCAGCTCTCCAATATCGTAGAGATACGCAGTACATCTTGCGGTTCGAGCACGCTCATGTTGGCATCCTCGCGATACCATCCTTTCTTGGCGGCATAGACCATCAGCACTTTGTTTTTGCGGTCAGCCGGTTTGTTTTTGTTCAGGAAGAGAATCGCACCCGGAATGGTGGTCCCGTAGAACAAATTGCCGGGCAGTACGACGATCGCGTCAATGATATTGACATGTTCACCGAATCCGATGCCCTGCAGAAATCCCCGGCGGATAAGGTATTCCACATCCGCCTTGCGGTTCTGTCCGTCCTCCTCTTCGGTTTTTTCCGGTTGTCCTCTGAACAGGACTCCCTGCGGACACACGACACCGGCTTTGCCGTGGTCATCCAACGATGCCACTATATGCTGCAAGAAAGCAAAATCGCCATTGCTGTAAGGCGGCATACCGTAGATCATACGACCGTAGGAATCGGTAAACTCTTTTTTGTATTCCAGTTGCGGCGTGCCGTCTTTCTTATTGACCGGTTTGCCTTTCTTGTCCTTCTTGGGTTCTCCGTTCTGCGCCCAGTTCTCCAACGAGAACGGGAAATTAGCCATCACCTTGTCAAAAGTGCGCAGTTGGAGCGCGTTGTCATCCTCCTTGAATTTCGGGTCACGGATAGTGTCTCCTTGTTCGATACGGGCATCCAGACCGTGCAGAATCATGTTGATGTTGCAGATCGCCCATGTATTCCACACCAATTCCTGCCCAAACAGGCGGACGCTCTTGGCGTCGTGGTAGTTCGCTTTCGCATACTTGGCGGCATTGAGCAGAAAACCGCCGGAGCCGCAAGTCGGGTCATAAATCGTTTCGCCTTTTTGCGGTTTCAGATAGCGGACAACGATATCCACCACTTCCTGCGGGGTATAGAACTGCCCAGCCATGGTGCCGCCTTTGTTCTCATCCGCAAAACGCTTAATAAGGTATTCGTATGCATCGCCCAACACATCAACGGTAACATTCCTGTTACTCAAATCCACCGCTCCCAGATAGTTGATGAGATTCGAGAGAACTTCGGGGTCCAGTTTTTTTCCACCCGAGCCGTCCGGCGCCGGTTCGTTCCATCGAACGGTGTTGATAATGCCTTTCAGGATATACTTCCCGTTCTTGTCGATATTCTGTTCCGCGATGGAGCCGACCGCATAGTCGAGCGTTTCGTTTTTCTTGTCAATCTGAGCATTGCGCACATCCTCCCAGAAGCAACCTTTGGGAATGATGAAATCGTGCATCTTTTTATTGATCACCTCCAATTCGCGTGCGGACGGTTCGCGTCCGTTTTCACGTAGAAAAGCCTGTCTGGCGTTCTCTCCCTCCCATTGATAGTTGTCGGAGAGACGCTTGAAGAACAGGAGTGAAAGGATATAAGATTTGTAGTCTTCCACTTTGTCGCGAAGGATATCCGCCATGCCGAAGAGAAGGCTGCCCAATGCTTGTTTTGTTATCATTGTTGTATGCTTTTTGGCAGGATTAAATTATATGCTGCTTATAAGTAGCGCATCTATAGCACAAGTGTTGCGGATTGTTTTTTGTGTGTTTTATCGTGCAAAAATACTCTTTTTTCGGCAAAATACCAAAAAAATATGCATTTTTTATGGAACTAACGGCAATTATGGAATCATGATTGGGATTGAAAGACCTAATGTACTTTTATTATGATATGAGCTATAGCAAAATATCATTATATTCGTCAGTGTGTGTCAGTACGACTTTGGCGTAGGAGCAGACGGGCATGATTTTCCTACCCTCTTTGCGGGCGAAATCCACTGCTGCCATTACCATCTGCCGCGCAATGCCTTGCCCCTCGAAGCCGTCAAACACCTGCGTATGGCTAATAACAGAACAAAATCAACGCCTAAAGTATGCACTCAGCATAATTTGAGCAATGAAAGAAAAGACTATTTGAAAAGACAATACCCTAATACTTGATTTTGAAATAATCCAACACTGCTTTGTATTCGTCTTGCGCGGTGAGACAAGTATCTGTCAAGTAGCCATTTGTTTGTCCCCAACTCTGAATACCGCGATAGTAGAAAAGACGTAGTTTCTCGGTAATGATAAAGGGCACGATAGATGCCTGCAAACATTGCCAGAACAGCAGTAGCCTTCCTACACGACCGTTGCCGTCTTGGAAAGGGTGAATACGCTCAAACTGCACATGAAAATTCAAAATATCGTCAAACTCGATGGATTTGTCTTGGTTATATTCCGCAAGCAGTTCTTTCATACGTTTGTGCACGTCTTCCGGCTGAACCGTTTCTTCTCCTCCTACCTCATTGGCAAGGCGCTTGTAATCCCCCACTGCAAACCACGACTTTTGACTATCGGAAGTATTGGTTTTGAGAATAAGATGCAGTTGCTTTAGGTGCGCTTCTGTCAAGCACTCGGTGGCATGGTCGATGATATAATCTATGCATCGAAAGTGATTCACAGTTTCCATAATATCATCAATACGTGTATTTTCGGTCGTTATGCCAAGCGTGTTTGTTTCAAAGATATAGCGTGTTTGCTCTTTGGTCAGGCGACTACCTTCTATGTGGTTAGAATTGTATGTGAGGTCAATCTGTGTGCGGTGATAGATACCGCCTTTTAGCTTCGATTCTTTTTCTTCGCGCAAACGTGTCAGCAAAGGCGATAAGTGCTTCTTACCTTTATGGGGCAGTTCCGCATCAGTAGGGATATTCCATGTTTTGCCGGTTAGAAACGCACCTTGTATCTTACCCGCAGCGCAATAATTACGAGCCGTGCGCTCACTGATACCATACTTCTCGGCAAATTGTATTACGGAAATATAATCCATATTATCGGCAAGTTTAGTTAAAAAACTGCTGCAAAGATACTACTTTTTGCCGATACCGGCAAGTTTAATCTGTCTTTTACTTAATTATCTTGGTCGAAATTCAATTTCGACCTCCTCAGAGTATATCTCTATATTCCTCTGTGCGTGTCAGCACGGCTTTGGCATAGGAGCATACGGGTATGATTTGCCTGCCGTTTTTGCGGGCGAAATCCACCGCCGCCATCACCATCTGCCGCGCAATACCTTGCCCCTCGTAACCGTCAAACACCTGCGTATGGTTAATCACCATCTGCTCTGCAGTAGGCTTGATGTTTGCATTATCGGCTTCAATCGCATTGATGTCAGCACAACAGGTCTCACGCTCACTTTTGCCTGCACTTGCCTCACCGCTCCGTATATAAGTCATCTCACCGACTTGTACATCGTTTTGCCATGCGGTGAATATCCCGCTTTCGTTGTTTTCTGAATGCCGTATCGCTGTTGTCATATTTCTGGGTGTTGTATTTCTATTGTTAATATTTTGAATCTGTTAGCCAAAAAAAGATATCAAAAAGCATTTAGAAACATGCAAACTTTTTGGAATATAATCCACAAATTAGCCTATTTTATGTGCATCTATCACCGCTTACTTAAAATCTCAATTATCTCCTTGTCTGCCGGTAGCCAACAGACGGTGTGAAGTTCAGACGGGGCAAGCCACTTGGCGGCTTCGTGCTCAAGAAGGGTAAACTGACTATTGCTGCTATTGCTGTCCTTGCTCTTTGCTCCCTGTTCCTTCAGCGATGCGGTCTTTTTTTCTTGTTCCTTCAACGTAGTGGTCTTTTGTCCTTGCTCATTATTCTTTGCTCTTTGCTCGCGGTTCAACAATCTGCACATAAAACAGTGCATTGTGAGATGAAAAGCGGGATAGTCGTAGTCGATAGTGTGCAGGAGTTCGCCTACTTCTATTTCGGCTGCAAGTTCCTCGCGTATCTCGCGGCGGAGAGCCTGCTCCGGTGTCTCGCCGGCTTCCATCTTACCGCCAGGGAACTCCCACCAGTCTTTCCACTCGCCATACCCGCGCTGCGTAGCAAATACTCGCCCCGCCTCGTCAATGATTATCGCCGCTACTACCTCAATGGATTTCATATTCTTCTGACCCGTCAAAAGGTAATGTCGGCAAAGTAAACTTATCAAAGTCGGATTGGTAAAGTTGGTCTTGCACAACGCGGTATTTCTCAAATTCCGTTTCGGCTTTAATCTGTGCCAATTCAGCGGATATCTTTCCGTTATCCTGCAATATATCTCTGTCCCATAGTTTGAGGAAACGGTTTAATCTATCTTCCCAATCCGCCATTGTCATTGGGATATGCCGGATTGCCTGCATTTCAGCAAAGTCAAGATAGGCAGACACTATACGCGCCAATTGCTGCAATTCGTCTTCCGTGAGATAGTTTTTCGCGACAACCACATCATAACGATGTATTTTCCCGTTAGGTGCACCTTCCCATGATTTCAGCCCCATGTGCTCTTTCTTGGCATCGGCACGCTCATAAATCAGTTCTGCCGCAGTGTGCTGATGAATCGAATAGTGCATCTTGTTCTGTACGGCGGCAAAGAAGCGTTGGGTGGCAGCAGCCGTCGGGTCATAGTCAATACTGGTGGCGTATATGTCAGTTATTTTCTGATAGAAACGGCGTTCGGAGAGGCGTATCTCACGCACTTTCTCCAATTGTTTCTCAAAGTAGTCTTTGGTAAGAATTGTACCACCATTTTTCAATCGCTCGGAATCCATCACCCACCCTTGAATCGTATAGTCTTTCACTATGGCATTAGCCCATTTGCGGAACTGTACAGCGCGCTCGTTATTCACCTTAAAACCCACGGCTATAATCATTTGCAGGCTATAGTGTTTTACTTCGCGCGTCACTTGTCGGGTGCCTTCGGTTTGAACTATCCGAAAATTACGGATAGTTGCCCCCTCTTCCAATTCGTAGTCGTTATATACCTTTTGAATATGGTCATTTATTGTGCGCACATCCACACCATATAATTCCGCCATCAGGCGTTGCGTCAGCCAGATGTTTTCGTCTTCGTAGCGCAATTCTACGCTTTGCGGTTGGTCGCCGATGGCACTAACAAAAGTCAAATATTCAGCAGCCGAACTGCGAATAGTTATTTCTTTTGATGTTTTTTTCTTAGCCATATATTATTCGTTGTGATTGGCGTTAATAATCACCTTTAAAGCAACCTTTTTGGGGTTTTGTGCGGGTGTTAGAGTCCTAAACTCTTCATAAAATATGCGCGCGCAGCATCATCCCAGTGACTTTGCCATTGGATATAATCTTTGCGAGTGACATCCGTTTGAATGCTATCTACCGGTACAATGATTAACTTTTCTTTCTTGCCGCTTTTCCAAGTGGTATATAGATAACCTTGCATTGGTTCATCCGTTATATTTAGACGAATACTATCAATGGTAATATCATCCAAGAAAGGTAGTGTCTGCAATAGTAATGGCAGTCTGTCTTTTTCGCCTTGCATCACAGCCGCTTCTGCTTGCTCTGTGGTTAGTTTTTTGTTACATGCAGGTAATATCATCATCACCGCTGCTAAAAGGATAAATAATTTTTTCATTGATATGTGTGTATTTAATTATGAAACTTTTGCTATATCGGCATTTTTCTTGTTAAGCATTTCGGTAATGGTTAGGATTCTTTATACCACTCATTTAATTTTTTCCACTCATCTAAATAGTCATTTGTCGATTTTGAGTTTGTATTAGGAAGTTTTCCAATATTTCTTGTTTGTTCAGCACCTGACGGAACTAATCGAAAGGCAAAACTATAACACGCTTTTAGAATCTGTTCTACCTCTTTATTCTCTATAATCTCATTATTATCTACATATTGCTGCAATTCTACCAACATGTTATGTTCGCCCAAAGTATAATCATTAGGGTATTTATCTTGACTTTTGATAATAGCAAGATATAACTTTGTCAATGAAGGATGGTGTTGTATTATTTCGCGTGTTAATTCGCCAAATGTTTGAGAATCTGCCCCCGCTATATGATGATAGAGAACTGATGATACCATTAAAATTTCAGTACGTATATCTTCCCTTTTAATATACTGCTTAATGAGCGTTTTATACAAGTCATTTGTGTCAGTATGTTGATATTTAGTTCTTTGGCTTGCGAGAAGATAGATTGTCCTCAATGTTATTAATTCTTCCAATTCAATTTGCTCTTCTTTTGATAACAGATTGGTATTGTATTGGAAAGACCGCAATCTTCGTTTAATATCAGGGAAATATATCACTGTTACATAGTGATAATAATAATTCAATAGAGTATAAAAAACTTCTAAACCAGCAGCATTTTTAGGGGATTGCTTAATATATTTCATAAAGTTGTTTTGTGGAACAAGAACATCATATATTTTTATATCTTCGGAATATGGGTCTGCTTTTATTTGATTAATAATTGTATTTGCTAACTCTTGTTTCCCAAAGTCACACCATAAATCCGTTTCTTTTTGAAATTGACTGCGTAATGCGTCTTTTCTTAATTTTTCCTCCTTCTCTAATCTCAGTTGTTCTGCTTCTTCTTGCTCGGCTCGTAATCTTTTACGCTCATTTACTTTATCGTACTTAGGACAACTGACCCATATTCTATTATTTTTTTCATTTTGTAGGCGATAAGAAATACTATCTTCATTATAATCAGTATTTAATAAGTCCGACATGTCAATTTCAATACATGCGGTTGAAGATTTTTTAATATAATTTTGCTTTTCTTCATTTACACGATGAGTGACTAATATCTCTATCCACAATTCATGTGGCGTATTCTTGTCAACATACTTGATACCAACACAATCAGGTCTAAATTGTTTATCTCCAATATAATTTGTTTTTTCTGTGTAAATCTCTTCAAATGATATACTCCCTGTCTCTTTATAATAAAATTCTCCTTGATAATCAGGAAGCATTATTACTTTATCTCTTGCCAAAATTTGTTGTGTTAGTTTATGTAATGCAGTCATTCGTGCGCCTGCACAATCAGCCCCATTATAGTGAGCAAAGTGATGTTCTTTTTTATGACCTCCGTTTTTTGCTACTAATTTTTCTTTGCAATGTGGACAGATACATCCACAACTCAACCCATTTGACACATTATCCACACCAATCATTTGATTAGTTTCTAAATAAAGTGCATATTTGAGATGATGTTTGTGCATAAGATTATACTCTCAAGAACTGCTGATAGTGTGCATCTAACAAATCTCTGTCAGGCAGGAATCTGTCAGGCAATGCAATGTGGGTATGGTGATATTGCATTACGCACTCTTTCAGTATGTCGGCATTATTACTATTAGCAAATAGCCTGTCAGAAATTATTATCTCATAATCGGGAGTTATGCCAATAAGGTTTTTATCATACGCTTTATGAAATAACACATTAAGACACAAACCGTTTGATGGGTTAGTGCGATTGTCGGCATCAGATGCCCAGTCTGCAATATGGCAAGCTTCCAAAAGTGTGGGACAAGATAGATGAGTTATACAGCAAGTGTTGTTATACGATGTGAGAACTGCACTTCTGAAAAAAGATTGATTGATGCGCTGTTTTACAATACGTTCCTTATCCTTACCTTCGGGCAGTGTTATGTCATAGTCGTTTATCTCCTCAATGGTCTTATTGAGATATTTTGCCTTTATAATCTCAATATCGTATGCAAGTTTGTCCCAATGATTATAATACTCATTCCAAATCTCTGCATCCAATCTGCTTGCATTGGACAAGCCGACAATGCCACGTGCTTTTAATTGCGGGTCAAAACTACCGAAGTTACCCACTTTCATCTTAACGGAAGCAGGGCTGCGACCTATCAATTTTGCCGCTTCCATTATCTCAGGATTGGTATTTGATGCTTTATTGAATGGAATTTTACAATAAACACCTAAAACGATTATTGTTTGTTCTCGTGTCCAGTTGTTAGAGGTCATCGTCAATATTTGTTAAATATTTTAATAGATTATGTATCATAAACTTTAACAACGCAAAGTTAGGGCTTTATTTTGGATTGCACAAGAATGAATCTTCTTTTTCAACAAGTTGTTGCCAGATTTGTTTGCGAGTGCGACTATTAGGGTAAACGACGCTCCTTTGCTTGTCAACAAATATAGCGGTCATACGCAGTTCAGTTTGACTACTTAAGTCTAATTTGTAAACGAACCAACAAGCATCTTTTGTGAGTTCAAAGGTTTTACGGACTTCATCTATAAAATCTTCGTTTGTATAAACATATCCATCCTTCTGACGGTATGATGTCTTTGGATTATATTTCAAATGCCTTCGCCCTGCATGACTATCAGATTCCTCTTTATAAATAACCATTGTAAATGGGTGTTTGATTTGTACACCATTGACAAAGACTTTTTGAAAAACTGAAGCCAACTGGATATTAGTGTCCTCTACTCCAGATACGATATTTCCACCTCTACCAATAGGCAAACAAACTTGTTTTAGAGGAATTGCATTATATACCATACCGGCAAGAAGTTCTTGATAACCTTCGTGTCTAAATTCGTAGTTAGGTTTCTGCTGACCTAAAGCAGTTCCCCAAGGTGGTGTACCAGTACCTTCTAAAAGAGTACATCCAAACGCAAAAGATGCTAAATCTAAAATCATAATTGTGAAAATATGTGTTTTAATAATATACCTACAAGATTAACATCCCAGCCATTACCTGCACGCGCAGAGATTTCTCTATAATTCAAATCATGAGGGAATTGTATCTCTCCATCTTTGAATCCCATTAAGCGAAATTGTTCCTCTATAGATAATTTTCGTACTCTTAATTTGCCATCCTTCCCAATAGGTTCTATGATTCGTGTAATATTATGGCTTGGCTCTGTTATGGTGTTACAAAGTCCATCTGTTTTAATTTTATGGTTGTAAATGTCCAAACAAAGAGGCTCATTTACTACAAAACTTTCCACTCCTTTTTTTCCATGTACCTCTTGCAAGTGTTCAACCTGTTTATCCGTCAAATACACATCAGGTGGCGGATTCTTGTCTAAAAAGTCCTTTAAGCGCGGACGCTCAATATCTGGTGTTGGAGGTAGCATAGAAAATTCAAAGGGTAATTCTCCATTGTATGCAAATATCCATAAACGTTCTCTATTTTGAGGAATACCATAATCTTTGGAATTCAGTACTACCATACGTACATCATAATCTTTTAACCCCGCTTTTAATGCTTCGCGCGTAGGTTTGAATCTATCAGCCAAGAAACCTCTCACATTTTCCAGCAAAATATATTTCGGTTTCTTTATTTGGCATATTGATATGATTTCATGAATCAGTGTTCCTCTCCCTAACTTATCTCCTTCACCTAACATTAAACCTGCGGAAGAAAATGGTTGGCATGGGAATCCACCTGTAAATAAATCAAAATCTGGAATCGCGTTTTTGTCTCTTTCTAAATCTTCTCGAATATTCAGGATATTACCATAATTGTGAATATCAGGGAAATTGTGATGTAGGATTCTGTCTGCACTTGGTTCTATTTCTGAAAAACCAATTACTTTATATTTTATGCCTGACCTTTTAAGTCCATATGATGCCCCACCATATCCAGCAAAGGCTTCAAAAACTCTTATGGATCTTCTTCTATTCATAATCCGCTATTAGTATAGATAGTTTGGATCAAAACCAGCATCTTTTGCGAGACGGAGTGAACGTTCACAGTCTTCAGCAAGTTTTGCTTTTATTTCTTTGTTATGGTCAATAGATGCTGCTATATGGTCTATTTTCTTTTTCTCCATAATAGACATACGATTTCTACCTTCTTTCTTGCTCCATGTAGATAAATTCCGCCAAAAATCGCTACCACGTGCTATAGACTTTTCTATGGTCTGCTTTTGCTCTTCTGTTATTGTTACTACTTCAGCTTCGTCAATAAGAACTGAGTCAGGCAAAGTAATCGCAAGTGTTTTATTTTGAATATTATTCCAAAAATCAATTTTCTTAGATTCTGTTTGCGGGTTTTTAGCACTATCACTACCCAAAAGACGCAAGTGGTCGGATATAGCGCGTATACATTCTTTAATGGTTGGCAAAAGGTCATCTTGTATAGTTTGGTGTTGCCAAATATAATTAAGGTCAAGCTTTCCTTGTGAACGTAACGATAAGAGAGCAAGCGTATATGCACAGATAATGCTTGCGTGTCCTTTATTTCCTTCCATTTTTAGCAGAGAATCAACTCGCTTATATATAATAAATTTGGCTATTACATTGTGGAAGTAAATTTCATCGACCGTTGGCATATCATCTTTAATAATTTTCCAGAACTTATCAAAACATACCTCACCCCCCTTACATGCTTCATATGGTTTATCCATCCATGCCATTTCAAGTTTTGCAACATCGGTTTTGTTGAAACGTTGTGATTGAGGGCGTTCTTCTTCAAATTTCTTAACTTTAAGTGTACCAGAACCACCTGCTAAACCTTTATCGGTCAGGAATTGTCCACGCAAACGTTCAAAGTACCAGTATGTAGAATGTACTTCTTGAGTCCTTTCTTTGCGAGATTGGGCTTCCAGTTGCATCATATATGGCGCATTTGCAGACAAGTCAGAATCTTTGATTTTAGTTTGAGAGTTGGCGTATTTGGCTATATTACCGACTAATTCGGGCATAGCATGTTCAGGTACTTCGGAAATCTTTACTGCAACAAACGCCTTACCAAATAAGTTGGGTTGAATCTGCTTTTGACGATAGGCATTATATATTGTAGAGGTTGTCTGTCCGCCATTGACAATATGCCAATTACGCAAAGCAGTAATATACTTGCGCCCATTTTCTTCAGTAATATCAACATTGGCAGCGGTGGAAGAAATACCATTATTGTAGGAGAAAAAGAGTTCGGGAGTTTCGGTTAGCGTTTTAGCCATTTCGTTATTCACCTTAATTTTTCCACCAAGAAAATTGCGGACATTCTTGTCTATCAAGCGTACTTTATAAGTGTGGTATATTTTAGCAAGTGTGATAGCTGGCATAATTGTTAAATATGACTTTATATTATTTACTTCGTCAAATGTCTCTACACACTCCATACGTGTTTGATATTCATTCTGAAAATCAATGAGTATTTCTTGATTGTTTTGTCTTAATCTTTCAGCTTTCAATATCTCACCCATGTCCCAAAAATGGTACTCAATGGGAATGACATAATTTCTTTTATTTTTATGCGTAAACTCTCCATCTTCAATGTCAAGAGGTTCAGCCGCAAAACCATTTGAAAGGACAAATAGACGGATGAGTTCAATGTGTTTTTGCTCATATTCATCGCGAATCATTTCTAACACATCAGCCACGTCAGGGTCTTGCTCGCGATAAACTTTTTTTGCCTCTGAACCTTCGATTGCAACTTGGAAAAGTATTGCCAATTCGTTCACCATACGCTGTGCAGTGCTTACCGGAAGCGTAGGGCTTTGACCTTCATAATAGATAGTACCAAATAGGTCAAGGATACCTGTCGTTTCTGAATAGTCGAAAGCATTAAGGTGGTAACGTCCTGTAAATTTCTCTGTTATAGGATTACTCTGACATTCGCAAATGTCAGGAGAAAGAGCTTCACCATTATCCACAACATATTCAATCATGGCTTTTGTAAGCTCTGTTTCCGGTTTAGTACCATTAGTTGCAGCCGTTTCTGTTACCATCTCCATAAATTCGGAGAGGAATTGTTTTTCTTCTTGTGTCATATTCTGTAGATTTTATATTTCTATGTAATTAGTAGTTCTCGACAAGTTCTATAAATTGCGGAAGTGTCATTTGTAGGGCATTTGCAATACGTGCACACGTATATATTGATGGAGTTGCTTTTCCTCGCTCTATATTACCATAATAACGTGTAGAGATACCTGCTTGATAGGCGATATCTTCTTGAGTAATTCTTATGCCATCTTCAGCCATAGCCTGTCGTTTATTGAGCAATGCTCCGCCAAGAGCTTGCCGATATTGTTTTTCTGTCTTCATATAGTACTGTTATTTGAAAAAGATTATACTATTTTGAAAATGTCAGTGCAAAGTTACAGCTATTGAATATTATACAAAAGGAACGATAATTCCTAATGTATTTAACTTGCTAATTAATAATAGTATGCAAATTATCAATTAAGAACTATCGTTCCTATTCGGAATGAATTGTGCTATATATTATCGGTGTTTGTGGGAGATGTTTTAGGTAATCGCGAGTTTGTTTCTCATTAAGTAGTATATAATTTTTCTCATCTGTAATAGTATTGGTATCTCTTCTTTAGTTTATTTTTTCTTTATATTGACGTTTTGTTTCGCAGTTGTGTTTCGATCATTGTATTATCTATGAAAGTGATATTTACTACGACATTTATAGTGACATTTTAATATTCATTCTCCATCTATTTACGCACTCCACAATGTTGTTGTAAAGATAGATGATATTTGCTGTCGTTTTCTCCATAAACAATAAAAAAAGGCAACGGCTATGCAGCGTCCAAAGGCAGACCAATGCCCATCGCTGCATAGCTCGGGTTGCCTATGGTTTTATTTGTTGTTTGTTCAATTCGTTTTCTATTTCCTCTATGGATGGTATTGTTCCTTCCACCTTTTTAGGATATAGTTTTTCTAACTCATATTCTGATATCCCGATAGGCTGGGAACTGCCTTCCAATGCATATTTTGCCAAAGTGTTGTCTTTCGACTTGCAAATCAACAAACCGATAGTGGGATTGTCGCCGGCTTGCTTGAGTATGTGATTGCAAGCTACCACATAGGTACTCAATTGTCCGATGTCCGAAGGTGAGAATTTGTTGATTTTCACCTCGACCACCACATAGCAACGGAGTTGCAGATGATAGAAGAGCAAATCAATGAAGTTTTCTGTCTCGCCAATCTGCAATCGATATTCTCTACCCACGTACGCAAATCCGGTGCCGAGTTCAAGTAAAAAATCTGTAATGTTTTGTAGTAATGCTTGTTTAAGTAACTTCTCGTTGTAAGTCCCCTTTATTTCTGCAAAAGCAAAGCTATACGGGTCTTTGGTAATTTCCTGCGCCAAATCACTCATCGGATTGGGTAGTTGGTTCTTGAAATTCGTAATCGCATTACCTTCGCGCTCATACAAATTCGTATCCAACCAGTTCAACAACATGGAGCGGCTCCAACCATTCTCAACGGTTTTCCCCACGAAAAAGAGTGCTTTGTTTATGTCGCCCTTCACCTTGTCCATAATAAGGCAATGATGACGCCATGGCACTTGAAAGATATTGGAGATTAGTGAAGGACTTTTTCCGCCGGATTGGTGGAAAATTTCGGGAGACTCAGTAGATTCTATTTTTCCACCAAGTTGGTGGAATTTTGTAAGTTCTTGCCCATAAAGTTCGTAGAACTTCTTGCAGTAATATATATTGGTTTTTGAAAGTCCCTCTACTCCGGGCAGTTCTTGACGCAAATCTTTGCTGAGTTGCACAATCACACCTTGTCCCCATCGTTGTTCTGCGTGAAGTTCTACTATATCTCGACCAAGATTGAAATTGAATAATAACTGCTCAACATTCACTTTGACGGCAGCTTTGATTTGAGCACGTCTGTACCTTAAAGATACCTCCTGTACCCATTGCTTATAGTCTGAATCGATAATGGTAATGCTTTTACTCATACTATCACGTGACTTTTCTGTTTGATGTGTATAGATGTGTGTTCTCAATCGAGGAATATCCAACTATTGGCGATGTCGCTTGCACGGTCGTTGTCGGGTTCAAGTCCGTCATCGCCCTCGCGGATCAGTGTCTCAATAGCGTAAACGCCATCATCTTCGTTTCCCGGCAGATTATCCTCCATCTCTGCGCGGTACTGCATTTCGTCCCTGTCTAAATAAACGTGCAGTGTAGCATGTTCATAACCCGCAGGATTGTCTAAATACTCCTGCACAGCGTCATAGATTTGCACCTCTAACGCTTGAATGTGTTGAATACTTGCCATAATGTTTGGTCTTTTATGGATGAATAATAAAGTAACTCGCTTTTCTATTGTATAGAAAAAGCGTGCAAAGATACTAAAAATTAAGGGAATATGCAAATAGTTGCTCGATTTTGCTTTTCGATATATTCCATTTCCTGTTCAGTTCTTGTTCATTGCTTGTTCAAATAACGGCTGCATAGCTCGGATTGCCGGTTATTTTGGTTGTTGTTTTCTTTGTTCTTGGATGGCGATTCGCTCACGAGCGTAGGCTATAGCCTTCTGCAACTTCTGCTCCAGCACTTTCTTGTCCGGCAACATCGTCATATATTCCGCAGACGCAAATTCTTCTCTTCAAAACTATCGCCGTACTCGGCTATCAATTGTCGTGACACTGAAACGACAATTTGTTTTCCGTACTCTGCACGACTGCCTTGCAGCACAAACGTATTGACGGCATTACCCACATTTCAATAACACTTTTCGCTGCCAGGCAGTTAGACGATGTTTGACGCTTTTTGACTCAAGGCTTGACACTTTTTCGTGAGGTCAAACACGTTTTGAGTGTTGTTTTTCCATGGCTACAATTAGCCATTATACAATTCAAGGCACAAAGTTACGTAAAATTATCTATCTATGCAAATAAATTTGCATATTGCAATCTGCAAGCCTTATTTTTGCATAACCTTTATACTATCATGATGCACGACTTTTTCCGCATATTAAAAAGTCAACCTCTTTAGCATAAGAGTAAACCTTTTCAGCAAACAAGTCAAAAGTATACGATTTTTAAGATTCTATCTCAGTTATTGAGTCAACCTTTTTCAGGTTTAGTCATTGTTTGCACTTGTCTTGTGTTCCTGTTCAGTTCTCGTTCAGTTCCTGTTCAGTTCTTGTTCAATATCTCGTTCCGCGATATTGTCGGTCTTCGGTAGGAGTATTGTCAGAGTAGCAATATCATACGGCTATCCTACGGTTATCTATCGGTTATCATACGGAGTTTATTGCTAATTGGTATGGGGTTTATTGATGCGTTGCAAGGCAATGTTTTTTATAGCATTGGTCCATCTGTTTAGTTGGTTTGTGTGATTTATCTATGTAAGTGACATTTCCGTTTCAGTAAACAAGGCATTAGTCTTTCAGGCAGCCGATGGGGACGACCAATACGCCGTCATCGCGTTGATAAGGAAAGTCGCCGACACCCACAAGCACCATCATAAATGAGGGTAGAAAATTAGCATTATTTGGGAAATTGGCGCGTTTTTACTTGGGAAGTTGGCTTGTTTTCATTTCAAACACCTGACCGCCTTGTTATAGAACTCCTGCTGCTCGGGGTATGTGGCGGGGGTGGTGTTTTGGAGTTGGCGGAGCAAGGTGTTGATTTGGCGGTTGTTGTGCTGTCCGGCACGCTGACGTTGCGCTATCACTTGGTCTAACTCATAACGCGCATATTGCGGTCGCTTGTCGGCAAGCAACTGTGCAAGCCGCAGGCGGTTTTTCTGACGAAAAGCCTCGCTGCGCTGCAGCTGCACGGCTTTGACTGTCAAGGCAATCTGTTCTACCTTATCGTCCGTCAGTTCGGCTAACTCGCTGAAGATATATGCTTCTTTGCCATATCTTGCCAAACGACGATATTCGTTGATTGCCTGCTGCTTATCACCAGTCTGGGCGAGTAACATGGCCTTAGCGCGTTGCAGGTTACGATTGCGAGGGAGGTGTTGCAACGCTGTTTCGATGAAAGTCAGTACCTTTTTCTTCGTCTCATCGGAGTCCGAGCGCCGTGCTTCATAAAAGAGTAAGGTCGCTATCTTCTGACCGCGGGCCGGCAGCGGATGACCGTTGCTCTCGCCTGCTTTCCAATCGTCATCGGTCAGGTTATCAACTCCCCACCAATCCATAAATTGGACGAAAGAGAAATGCTCCGTCTCGGTCTTAGCCAACTCAATAGCAAGATTAAGCAATGCCTGATGCGCCGAGCGGTCTTTGTCCTCCAATGAAGGATAGAGGCGTTGCAGACTTGCCATAATGCGCGCTGCCTCTTGTGGTTCTTTGCGTTCGAGGTGCAGTTTCGCCATGTCCGCTCCGCACCAGAACATACAGATGGTGGTGTAATGCCCGTGGTGCACTTTGTACATCGGCACGATGGCCTGATAAGCCTCTTCCACCCTACCCTGCTTGCGCAATTCAAAGACTTCTTTTACGGTCATGTGGTATATGATTCAGATTAACACCGCAAAGATACTGCTTTTTTCGCTTTTCTGCAAATAGATACAAAACTTTGCATTAGGCTTGTGATTCCGCTGACGAGTGATTTTTCGGTGTTTTTCGGGTGAGAGGGGGAAATATGAGGGCGGAATAAAACTGAGAGGCTGTCTAACAAGTTTTGTTAGGCAGTTTTTTTATGTATACGATCGGCGAATGGATATCTGTAAGAATTTGTGAATGGTAGTCGTATTTTGATTATAAAAAAATGGGCTTTCTTGCTGATTTTCAACAAGAAAGCCTTGGTTATATAACAAAGTTTTTGTAACTTTGTGGTGAGAAAAAAACATATAACGATGGCAAAGTTAGCAATAAAATCTGAAACGAGCAAATCGAACTCACTTTTTCCACGGCAACCGCATCAAATTAATTT